>ERZ506228.30-NODE-30-length-66108-cov-5.68875_pt1 | contig 66108 bp, 62 predicted proteins | sample MGYA00512366_ERZ506228 | MGnify/ENA metagenome assembly ERZ506228
GCAGCGCGGATGCGGTGGCGGGTGCGCAGGCCGGGAAGAACGCGGTGGAGAATAACCTGATGGGTGGGAACGAATGGAGCCAGGGTGAGAAAGCCAGAGAGCATGGCGCAGATGTTCTCTCATGCGCAGATAACCCGTCTGGTGAAGCCTGCCAGCGAGGAATTGCTGAAAATAAAGCTTATGCAGGTGCGTTGGCTTCAGCGGGGCTAATCTATCTGCCGGGAGGAATGCAGATTACTGGCGCGATAGGCGGAACGGCAAATGCTGGTATTCAGTATCTTATTAATGGAGAAGTTAATCCAACGGATGTGCTCATTGCGACTTATGTTGGAGCTTTTACCAGAAATACAGGATTAAAGGGAACAATGAGCTGGAATGCGGCAGGTGGTGCAACATCCAGCTATCTGAAAGGGGATAATCCTTTTACAGGTGGCTTAATTAATGGTTTGGCCTCTGGGATGGGCTATGGTGCAGGTAAACTAGTTGAATTGCCGTTTGATAAAGTCCTTAATCCAATGAAGCCATGGAAAGACTGGATCTGGACAGATGTCGGGATGGGAATATCCAAACCGCTGCCGATTAATCCAGTACCTGGTATTGCTGGTAATACCGCGGGTAGTGCGGTGACAGAGATCCTCAATGATCAAGCGGGTAAAACAGGTGTGAAATTACAAAAAGGGAACCAAAAATGAATAGAAAATCTTGGTTCTTTATTTTTTTCTATCTATTTTTTGCTTGCAATGTAGCAATGATCGTATTGTTTTTAATTATATACGTGCTCATTAGAGGTTACCTCTTATTGGTTTACCACATCCCATTTGAGCTGATTTGGAGTGATACATGGAAGTATACAAAAGCCGCATGTTTCACAGGGGCGTTGATAGCTACTGGTTGTTGGTGGATTTATTACCAAGGCTACAAGAAAAATCGTAATAGGTAGCGGGAGGCAATACCCATCCGAGCGAGGAGCAAATCAGCGCGCAGGTGAGCCGGACGGCGACGGCGGACTACGGACGGGAGAAAAGTACCAGAAGACGGCGCGGCGCTGACACAGTTTGCCCAGCAGGAACGCTAACGCGAATCTGTGTAGCCCCTCCCCGTTATCCGGGGAGAGGCAGGCGAGGCCATTACACCGCGACTTCCATTTCCATCATTACCGGGTGGAAACGGCGTTTAAAGTAAATCAGGCCGTGCCCTTGCGGGCTCAGGGTAATATTGCGGATCTCCACCAGATACACCAGGTGGGTACCAATGGTTTGCACCTGGCTAATCTCGCCTTCGAGGCTGGCCAGCGAGCCCTTCAGCACCGGCTGTCCGAGCGCGCCCTGCTGCCAGCCGCTGAGGGCAAACCGCTCTTCCATCGTCACCCCGGTCATCCCGGCGAAATGACGGGCCATGATTTCCTGCTCGTGGTTCAGCACGTTGATGCACAACTTGCCGTTACCCTGAAATACCGAGTTCATCGCGCTGTTGGCGTTGATACAAACCATCACCGATGGCGGCGTATCCGTCACCGAGCATACCGCCGTGGCGGTAATGCCGCAGCGGCCGGCTTCGCCTGCGGTGGTGACAACGTTAACCGCCGCCGACAGGCTGGCCATGGCATCGCGAAAACGCAGGCGTTGTTCATCTAATTGCATTATGACCTCCCGCTGTGAATTACTTCAGCAGCTTATCCAACATGTTGATATCAGCGTTATTGTGCAGATGCGGCACCGTCCAGCCGTTCTGGTCGTACTCGGACAGGCAGCGGTCAACCATCGCCATCATTTTGTCCATATTGCCGGAGCTCTGCGCCTGGCGCAGACACTGCAGGCGAATTTCATCCTGGCTACCGGAGTAGTTGATCTCATACAGTTCATGTCGGCCGCCGAATTCGCTGCCGATGGCGTCCCACATCAGTTTGAGGATCTTGATACGTTCAACGTGATCCATACCGTTGGAGCCGCGCACGTACTTCGCCAGATACTGATCGATCTGCGGGTTGTTCAGATCGCGGGCGCTGGACGGCAGATAAATCAGGCCGCTGGTGACGTTACGCTCGATGATGTTCTTGATCTTGGCGTAGGCCATCGGCGCCATCACGCGATAGGTCTGCAGCGCGGCGTGATCCGGCAGCCATGCGCCGTTGACCCACGGCGTCGCTTCCGAGCACATAGAATCGCTTAACGCCCAGAACATGTTGCGCCACGCCACCACTTCGCCAAGGTCGGCCTGTACGCCGCGGAATTCGAGGGTGCCGGTACATTCCAGAGAACGTTTCAGCAGGGCGGTGATAAAGTCGAGTTTTACCGCCAGACGCACGCAGGCCTGCAGGGGGTACATGCGGGCGAAACCGCCTTCCATGGTCCAGCGGCGGCAGCGGTCAAAGTCGCGATAAATCAGTACGTTCTCCCATGGGATCAGCACCTTATCCATTACCAGAATCGCGTCGTTCTCGTCGAAACGGCTGGAAAGCGGATAGTCGTACGGCGATCCGGTCGCGCCGGCGACCATCTCATAGGAGGCGCGGGAGATAAGCTTGACGCCTTCGGCATCCATCGGCGCGACGAACATCAGCGCGAAGTCCGGGTTCTCGCCCATCACCTGTGCGGAGCCGAAGCCGATCATGTTGTAGTGGGTCAGCGCCGAGTTGGTGGCGACCACTTTCGCGCCGCTGACGATGATCCCGGCATCGGTCTCTTTTTCCAGCTTGATGTAGACATCCTTCACTTCATCAGCCGGCTTGTGGCGGTCGATCGGCGGGTTGACGATAGCGTGGTTAAAGTACAGGCCGGTTTCCTGAATGCGGGTGTACCAGTTGCGGGCGTTCTGCTCGAACTGGCCGTAAAACGCCGGGTTGGCGCCCAGCGCGCAGCCGAAGGCGGCTTTGTAGTCCGGAGTGCGGCCCATCCAGCCGTAGCTTAAGCGCGACCATTCGGCGATGGCGTCGCGCTGCTGGCGCAGATCGTCGGCGCTTTTCGCCACGCGGAAGAATTTATGGGTGTAGCCGCCGCTACCGGTATCGGTGCCCCAGCACAGGGAATCCTGCATCTCCGGTTTGTGCAGCGCATCGTACAGCTGAGCGACGGAAGCTGCGGCATTACGGAAGGCCGGATGCGTGGTGACATCCTTCACGCGCTCGCCGTAGATATAAATTTCGCGGCCATCCTGCAGGCTTTTTAAATACTCTTCGCCGGTTAACGGGCGTTTCGCGTCGGCGCGGAAATCTTCAGGTTTCATAGGGGCCTCTTCAGTATTTATCGGAAAATAATGTTAAATATATGTTTTGTTTTTGTTGTTTAATTGAAGCGGTTATTGCGCTTGTCGTGAAGGGACGTTTGCGACAACGGCGGGTACTTTTCAGGCGGGAGTGAATTTTGTGATCTCGGCAGCGTTTGGCGGGCGGCGCGGCGCTGACAGGCCCTATGGACCGTAGCCCCGGCAAGCGCGGCGCCGCCGGGGTATTACGACACCGGTACTTTTTGCGCCCGGTAACTGCTTGGCGAGCAGCCGACCTGGCGGCTAAAAAAGCGCGCAAAATAAGCGGGATCTTTAAATCCCAGCTGCCAGGCTATCTCATTGACCGCGCTATCGGAAAACAGCAGCAGCCGCTTAGCCTCGCGTAGCTGGCGGTCGAATATCAGCCGCTTCGGCGGGCGGTTGGCGAAGCGGCGGCAGATGTCGGTCAACCGCGATTCGGTCAGATGCAGCTCGTTGGCGTAATCCGGTACCGTCCAGTGTTGATGAAAGTGGCTGTCGATCATCTGGTTAAAGCGCTGGAATAATTTCAGCTCGCCGCGCATCCCGCTGGCGGCATGATCGTCGAGCTTTGCGTTACGCAGCAGCAGGGTAAAGACCGCCTGCGCCAGCAGCGCCAGGGTATGCTCGCGCCCCGGTAACTGGGCGGTAGATTCCCGGCGAATCAGCTGCCAGTAGTGCGCCAGCGCCGCCAGCTCGTCGGGTTTATCCGCCAGCGACAGGCAGATCCCCGGCAGGCCGAAAGTCTCCCGCGTGCCGGGATAAAGCACCTCCAGCAGCGGCCAGATGAGTTCTTCGTGCACCGTCAACACGTGACCATCGCTATCGGACTCGGTAATAAAGGCGTGCGGCACCGAGGGCGGCGTTATCACAAACAGCGGCGCCTGCACCGAATAGCGGTGGTCATCAAGCTGCAGCTCAATCTGCCCGGTATCAAGAAAGTGCATCTGAAAATAGCGGTCGTGGCGATGCGCCTGCATGTCGCGGCCAAAAAAGGCAGCCATGCGGGCAAACGACTGATAGTGCACCTCTTCGGTGCCCAGGCTCTCGTCGTAATCTTTATTGATGTCGATGTTGGCGATTGAATGCTGGCACATACCCGCTCCTTAGTGGCCTTTTTGCGCCGCTAAGCCCGGCGCGGCGGCGGCGTCCTCGCGCTGGCTCATCGGAATGCGGGTGAGCACCAGCGCGCCGACGATCAGCAGCCCGGCGACAAACCACAGCCCGGAGCTAAAGCTGCCGGTGGTATCGCGCAAAATGCCGATCAACAGCGGGCTGACGGCAGAGCCGACGTTGCCGATGGCGTTGATCACCGCCAGCGCCACCGCTCGCGATTGCAGGCTGATCACCCGATCCGGGGTGGTCCAGAAAATGGCCATTGCGGTAAAGGATCCCACCGAGGCCATAATAATGCCGATCAGTTGGATCAGGCTGTGGTGCGTTGCCGAAGCCAGCAGCCAACCAGCCGCGGCGAACAGGTAGGGCAGGATGGTATGCATCTTGCGCTCTTTGCGGCGGTCGGATCGGCGGCTCCACCAGATCATGCCGAAAATGGTGCAGAACTGCGGGATCGCCGCCAGCAGGCCAATCATAATGTTGCTACTGCCGGTGTTGAAGCTCTGCAGGATCTGCGGCGTCCAGATATTAATGGCGCTGAGGGTATTGGTCAGGCAGAAGTAGGCGAGGGTATACATCAGCACCGCTGGCGTCAGTACTTCGCGCAGCGTGGAACGCGGCGAAGCTGGGACGATCGCCGCATGTTCCCGCTCGCGATCGATCATCGCCTTCAGCGCCTGTTTCTCTTCGTTGTCCAGCCAGTTGGCTTTATCCGGCGTGTCGTTGAGGAAGAACCAGGTGACGACGCCGAGCACCACCGACGGCAGGCCTTCCAGCAGAAACAGCCACTGCCAGCCTTTCAGGTTCCACAGGCCGTCGAGCGCCAGGATATAGCCGGAAAGTATCGAGCCGAGCATCATGGTCACCGGCATGGCGATCATAAACAGGGCGTTGGCGCGGGCGCGATGGTAGGCCGGAAACCACCAGGTCAGATAGACGAGGATCCCCGGCAGAAAGCCGGCCTCGGCGATGCCGACCAGCATCCGCAGGATGTACAGCGTATGCGGGCTGGTGGCGAACATGGTGCAGGTCGAGGCGATCCCCCAGACCACCATGATCCCGGCGATCCAGCGGCGCGCGCCAACTTTCGCCAGCATGATATTGCTGGGGATCCCGCACAGCACGTAGGTGACGTAGAACAGCGTCGCCGCCAGGCCGAACATGGTGGAGGTCAGGCCGAGATCTTTACCCATCGTCAGGCCGGCGAAGCCGATATTAATGCGATCCAAAAATGAGAAAACAAAGAGAACAAACAGGAAGGTGATCAGGCGGCGGAACAGCTTTTTGATCACCCGGTTTTCTACTTCAACGGCTTTATTATCATTGTGTTGCAGGGTAGAGGTAGTCATGTTGCGCTCCACATTATCCGTTCAATAGACGGATTTATTGTTATCGGTTGTGGTGGTTGCGGTGTGGGTAAAACGGGCCGCCAGCGCTTCTGCGCCGCGGGCCAGCAGGGTGGTGTCGACGCCGACGGCGACGAACAACGCGCCCAGCTCGAGATAGCGTTTCGCCAGCTGTTCATTGGCCATCAGGATCCCCGGCGCTTTACCGGCCTGACGGATTTGCTGGATGGCATCTTCGATGGCGGCCTGCACTTCCGGGTGCTGTGGGTTGCCGCCGTGGCCCATATCAGCGCTAAGATCCGCCGGACCGATAAACACGCCGTCCACCCCGTCGACATCGAGGATCTGCGGCAGATTTTTCAGCGCTTCGCGGGTCTCAATCTGTACCAGGACGCACATGGCGTCATTGGCCTGGTGGAGATAATCCGGGACGCGATTCCAGCGCGAGGCGCGGGCAAGGGCGCTGCCGACGCCGCGAATGCCGGCTGGCGGGTAGCGGGTGGATCTGACCGCCAGCCGCGCTTCTTCGGCGTTCTGCACCATCGGCACCAGCAGGGTTTGCGCGCCGACGTCCAAAAGCTGTTTGATTTGTACCGGATCGTTCCACGACGGACGCACCACCGGCTGGCTGGGGTAGGGTGCAATGGCCTGCAACTGGGTCAGCACCGTTTGTACATTGTTGGGCGCATGTTCGCCGTCGATCAGCAGCCAGTCGAAGCCCGCGCCAGCCAGCAGTTCGGCGCTGTAGCTGCTGCACAGCCCAAGCCACAGGCCGATTTGCGGACGCCCGGCTTTGAGCGCCTCTTTAAATGCGTTGTTCATGTTGCTCTCCTCAAACAAAGCGGCAGCTGATGGCGCCCATGTTGCCGTAGTCGACGTGGAAGGTATCGCCCTTGCGCGCTGGGACCGGGCGGGTGAAGGAGCCGCCGAGGATGATTTGCCCGGCTTCGAGCTGGACATCGTACGGCGCCAGTTTGTTTGCCAGCCAGGCCACGCCGTTGGCCGGATGATTGAGTACGCCCGCGGCGACGCCGGTCTCTTCAATCACGCCGTTGCGATACAGCAGGGCGGAGATCCAGCGCAGGTCGAGCTCGTCCGGTTTAATCGGCCGGCCGCCGAGAATCACCCCGGCGTTGGCAGCGTTGTCGGAGATGGTGTCGAACACTTTGCGCGGACGCTGGGTTTCCGGGTCGATGTTGTGGCAGCGGGCGTCGATAAGCTCCAGCGCCGGGATAACGTAGTCGGTGGCGTTGTAGACATCAAAAAGCGTGCAGTTCGGGCCACGCAGCGGTTTGGCCAGCACGAAGGCCAGCTCGACTTCGATACGCGGCACGATAAAGCGGTCGGTGGGAATATCGCTGCCGTCGTGGAAAAACATATCGTCGAGCAGCGCGCCGTAGTCCGGCTCGCTGATCTGCGAGCTGGCCTGCATCGCTTTAGAGGTCAGGCCGATCTTATGGCCTTTGAGCACGCGGCCTTCGGCGATTTTCATTTCGACCCACTCGCGCTGGACGGCGTAGGCGTCCTCAATGGTGATCGACGGATAATCCAGCGAGATCGCGCGGATCTGTTCACGCTGTTTTTCGGCCTGGTTCAGCCGCTGGGCAATCAGGGTTCGGGTCTGTTTATCGAGCATAGAGATTCCTGTGGCATTGTATTGCCGGATGGCGCTTCGCTTATCCGGCCTACAAATTCATGGCCGTTGTAGGCCCGGTAAGCGCAGCGCCACCGGGCAATTTGCACATTATTTAAATAACGCGTGCACGTTGTTCTGTTTGTAGTTCAGCGTCGGGTCGAGCTCTTCCATGGCGAACGACAGCGCCAGATAGCGGCTCTCCATTAGCGTCGCGAAGTGGGATTTGATCAGCGCGAACAGCATATCTCCCACGTCCTGACGGCTCTCCAGGCTGCGTCCGGCGCCGATTTTCAGGGTCATATGCACGAAGGCGTAATCCTGCCTGCCGTCGGCCATCTGCCAGGTATCGAGCCAGTGGGCGCGGCTACGAATGCCGCCAATCGGAAAGATGCCGGTGGCGGCCAGCGCCTCGTTGACTTTGGCGAACAGGCCCGGTAAATCGGCCTGATCGCGGATGTTGTCGGTACATTCGGCGATAAAATGCGGCATGGGGCCCCCTTACGCCTGCGCTGGCAACGGGAACACGGCGTTAACCTGGCCGGTACCGGAGCTGGCGAACAGCTCGGTGATAAACTCCACCTTGCCGTCGTATTTATCCCAACCCAGCAGACCGAGCAGCATCACCGTGTCGTGCATGTTGCCTTCGCCGTAGCAGTAGTCGGCATACTCCGGCAGCATGGTGCAGAACTCTTTGAATTTGCCTTCGCGCCACAGCTTCACCACCCGCTCATCCATCTGATGGTCAAACTCGCGGGTATAGCTGTTCATCCCCTCTTCGGCGCGCTGGTCGTCGATAAAGCGGTGCGACAGCGAACCGCTGGCCAGCACCGCTACGGTGCCGTCATATTTGTCGATGGCTTTGAGGATCGCTTCGCCCAGCCTGCGGCTGTCGGCAAAATCGTGAACGGTACAGAAGGCGGAAATGGACACCACTTTGAAGTGCTTATCGCTGTTCATGTAGCGCATCGGCACCAGGGTGCCGTACTCCAGCTTCAGGCTAGGAATATTGTGTGCTTTGGCGCGTACGCCGAGCTTTACGGCCTCGTCGGCGATAAGCTGGCCCAGCTCCGGGTTGCCGTCGTAGTCGTAGGTCATGTCGCGAATAAAATGCGGCAGTTCGTTACTGGTGTAGACGCCCTGAAAATGGTCGGCGCAGTTGATGTGATAGGCGCTGTTGACCAGCCAGTGGGTGTCGAACACGATGATGGTGTCGACGCCCATTTCACGGCAGCGCTTGCCAATTTCTTTATGCCCGTCGATCGCGCCCTGGCGGCAGCCGTGGTTTTTCCCCGGGAGCTCAGACAGATACATCGACGGCACATGAGTGATTTTTGCTGCTAACGCTAACTTACCCATATCAGACTCCCCATTTCGGGATCGGATGGTCGCCCATCGAGATGCAGACGTTTTTCATTTCGGCGAACACTTCAAAGCTGTACTCGCCGCCTTCGCGGCCGGTGCCGGAGGCCTTCACGCCACCGAACGGCTGACGCAGGTCGCGCACGTTCTGGGTGTTGACGAACACCATCCCGGCTTCAATACCGCGCGCCAGACGCAGCACTTTGCTGACGTCCTGGGTCCAGATATACGACGCCAGGCCGTATTCCACATCGTTCGCCAGGCGCAGCCCTTCCGCTTCGTCTTTGAACGGCAGCAGGCAGGCGACCGGTCCAAAAATCTCTTCCTGGGCGACGCGCATGCGGTTGTCGACATCCGCCAGCACCGTCGGGCGCAGGAAGTTGCCGGCTTTCAGATGCGCCGGCAAGTCGGACGGTTTATCCGCGCCGCCGGCCAGCAGGGTGGCCCCCTCTTCGATGCCGAGGCGAATGTAGCCGGACACTTTCTCCCAGTGTTGCTGGCTAATCAGCGCGCCGACCTGGGTATTCGGATCGGTCGGATCGCCCACGCGCAGGCGGTTGGCGCGCTCGGCGAAGCGTTTGACGAACTCCGGATAAATACTCTGCTGAATGAAAATGCGCGAACCGGCGGTGCAGCGTTCGCCGTTGATCGAGAAGATGGTGAACAGCGCGGCGTCAAGTGCGCGCTCGATATCGGCATCTTCAAAAATCAGCACCGGCGATTTTCCGCCCAGCTCCATGGAGTACTTTTTCAGGCCGGCGTTTTTCATGATATTGCGGCCGGTGGCGGTGCCGCCGGTGAAGGAGACGGCGCGCACATCATGATGGCGTACCAGCGCGTCGCCAGCGGTGGCGCCATAGCCCTGCACCACGTTGAGCACGCCAGCCGGGATCCCGGCTTCCAGCGCCAGCTCGCCCAGACGATCGGCGGTCAGCGGCGACAGTTCGGACATTTTCAGCACCGCGGTATTTCCCAGCGCCAGGCACGGCGCCACCTTCCAGGTGGCGGTCATAAACGGCACGTTCCACGGCGACACCAGCGCGCAGACGCCAACCGGCTGCACGAGGGTGTAGTTCAGCATCTTGTCGTCGACCGGATAGGTCTTGCCGTTCATCTGCTGGCACACTTCGGCGAAAAATTCGAAATTGTGTGAGGCGCGCGGGATCAGCACGTTTTTGGTCTGGTGGATCGGCAGGCCGGTATCGGCGGTTTCCATCGCCGCGATCTCCGGGACGTTCTGATCGATCAGATCCCCCAGGCGGCGCATCAGGCGCGCGCGCTCTTTCATCGGCAGGTTAGCCCACTTCGGGAAGGCCTCTTTCGCCGCCGCTACCGCCTGGTTGATTTCGGCTTCGCCGCCGGAGGCGACTTCCGCCAGTACCTCGCCGGTAGCCGGGTTGGTGGTATGAAAATAGTCTGCGCCGGCAACGTTTTTACCGTTGATCCAATGGTTAATCTTTTTCATGACAGTGTCTCCTCATACGCTTGCTGGCTGATGATATGGTTGACCAGGCGGCCCACGCCCTCGACTTCGACGATCACTTCGTCGCCCGGCACCACATCGGACAGCCCTTTCGGCGTGCCGGTGGCGATCATGTCGCCCGGTTGCAGGGTCATAAATTCGCTTAAATAAGCGATGAGGAACGGGATGCTGAAGATCAGATCGGCGGTGGAGCCCTGCTGGCGCAGCTCGCCGTTGACCCAAGTGCGCAGGGCCAGATTATGCGGATCCGGGATCGCCTCTTTGCTGACGATCCACGGGCCGATCGGCGTCAGGGTGTCGCGGCTTTTCACCCGCAGGTTCGGGCGGTAGTAGTTTTCCAGATAGTCGCGGATCGCGTAGTCATTGCACACGGTATAGCCGGCGACATAATCCATAGCCTCGGCTTCGCTGACGCGGCGCGCGGTTTTCCCAATCACCACCACCAGTTCGGCTTCGTAGTGCATGTATTCGATGTTATCCGGGCGTACCGACTGCTGCTGGTGGCCAATAAAGGTGTTCGGCGCTTTGATAAACACCAACGGCTCAGTTGGCGGTTTAAATTCCAGCTCGCTGGCGTGGTCGGCGTAATTCAGCCCCAGCGCGAACAGCGTGCCGTCGGCGGGCGGCAGCCAGCGGAATTCGTCTTCTTTTAATACCGTGCCATCGTCCAGACGCACCTGGTCGCGTTCATCGACCAGAACGTCGCGTACCTGTCCTTGCCATTCAATGCGTGCCTGTTTCATGCCAGCTCTCCTTCTGCGACAACCGGGTTTTCGAGCGCCGGGAAACCGTCGGCGAGAATACGTACGCGGTCGCCGGGGCGCAGCGTGACGCGAGAGTGGGGCGTGCCGATAAGGATCGCGTCGCCGGGATTGAGGGTAGCGAACTCGCTCAAGGCGCTAAGCAGCTGCGCGGCGTTACGCTGCAGATCGCCGGTATGCCAGCTATCCGCCTCGCGGCCGTTGATTTCGGTGATGATGGTCAGGTTATCGACGTTGCGCACCGCCGACAGCGCGCCGATGGGGCAGAAGCCATCGCGGCATTTGGCTTTAATCGCCGGGCGATAAAAACTCTCTTCCGGCAGACTAACCTCGTTAGCCAGCGCGTAGCCGGCGATATAGTTCGCCGCCTCTTCCGCCGCCACTTTACGCGCGGTTTTGCCGACAATCAGCGCCACCGTTGCGCCGCTTTGTACGGTCTCGCCCTGCGGATGGGGAATGGCTTCGCCATCGCCAATCACGGTATTACGGGGTTTGATGAACCAGACCGCGGTTTTCGGCGGCGTCTTGTAGGGGGCCTGTTGAAACGCCTCGCGCCAGGCGTCGAGCTGGCTGCGATGATTGAGCGCAACGGCGAAGATGGTACCTTTCATTCACCACTCCTCTGGGACTGATTTTGGATTCTAATGGATTTCATTAATATGTTAATGATCATCTTTTATGCTTTGCGCTGAGGTTTAGCAACTGGAAGTGAATGTTTTGTGATCGGATTAACACAATATTTACACATCAATAACTTATTTGTTATTAATCAATAAGTTGAATATTTTTCAGGGAAAGACTGGTACTTTTCAGGTGCAGAAACCGGTTGTACATGGCAGGATTAACGCTAATTATTAAGTTGTTAATAAGTTTTTGATGAGGCCGTTGAGGGGATACTATGCATGATTCATTAACCATTGCCTTGTTGCAGGCGCGTGAAGCGGCGATGGCCTACTTTCGACCGATCGTCAAACGACACAATCTCACCGAACAGCAGTGGCGGATCGTGCGAATTCTCGCCGAACGTCCGTCGATGGATTTTCACGATCTGGCCTTTCGCGCCTGTATCCTGCGCCCCAGCCTGACCGGGATTTTGACGCGTATGGAGCGGGATGGGCTGGTGCTGCGCTTAAAGCCAGTTAACGATCAGCGCAAGCTGTACGTCTCGCTGACGCCTGCCGGAACAGCGCTGTATGAAAGCGCCCAGGCGGAGGTGGAAGAAACCTATCGCCTGCTGGAGGCCCAGTTCACCACGGAAAAGCTGCAGCAACTGACCTCCCTGCTGGAGGAGTTTATTGCGCTTGGCGTCCCTGCCGGGCGCGGTGATGAAGAAGAGTAGCGGTTACGGCTCGGCGTTCAACCTGGCGAGGGCAATAAGCGTTTCCGTGCGGGCGGGCGCCAGCGGCTCTCTCGGCTGCGGCAGCGGCCAGCCATACAGCCAGCGGGCGCTGGCGGCGCAGGTGCGCCCCTGACAGGCGCCCATTCCGCAGCGCTGGGTCAGTTTGGCCTGCGGCCAGCCTCCGGCGGCCGCCACATCGCCGCAGCGCACATCTTCACAGCGGCACAGCAGGCTCTCCGGCGTTGCTGCGTCTTTCAAGGATTCCGTCAGCCGGAAGGTACGGTTGATTGCTTCGGCGAAACGCTGCCAGCGGGCGCGGCGGGCAAATAACGCCTGCGCTTGCTGGCTGTCCCCGGCGGCGGCAAAACCGGCGATTTCGCCCTCCGCCAGCGCCAGCTCGCTACCGCCGAAACCGGTGCACTCGCCGGCGGCGTAAATCTCCGCGATGCTGGTCTGCTGCCAGCGGTTAACCTGGATCGCCTCCTGTGCCGTGGCGCAGCCAAACAGCAGCCCCGTCTCAATATTGGGTATCAGCCCATAGCCGATAGCCAGCCGATCGCAGGCGATAGTTCGCTCGACGCCGCGCTGGCGCAACGTAACGGCTTCCAGCCGCATTGTGCCGTGAGCGCGGATCACCTGCGCGCCGCTTAGATAGCCTTTCGGGGCCAGCGTCGCTAACTGGCGCAGCTTCTGCGGCCAGCGCCACAGACCGCCGGCGAAGCGCAGCAGCGCCGGGAACTGCGCTTGCTCAATGATATTCGTCACGTCGCCTCCGGCCTTGTTCACCGTATCCGCCACCGCCAGCAGTAGCGGACCGCTGCCGGCAATCACCACCTTTTCTCCTTTCAGTGCCAGGCCCTGTTTGATTTGCGCCTGCAGGCCGCCCGCGCCGGTTACGCCGGGTAAGGTCCAGCCGGGAAAGGGTAGCGACAGCTCGCGCGCGCCGCAGCAGAGGATCAGTTTCTGCCAGTAAACCATGCCGCCGCCGTCGGCGGTTTCAAACAGCACGCTGTGCGCGGAGGGGAGGGCAATCAGCCGCGCGCCGTTCACTACCCGAATGGCGGCAGACGCGGCGATGGCGTCGCGGTAGAGCCGGGCCAGAGCGGGTAGCGTCGCCTGCGGACCGGCACGCCAGATTTGCCCGCCAGGGGCGGGATTATCGTCGAGAATAATCACCTGTTTATCGCAGGCGGCGGCGGAGAGCGCGGCCGCCATCCCTGCTGGGCCGGCGCCGAGGATTAAAATGTCACAGTGCAGCGTTTGCATAGCGGCTCCTTTCTATTTGCATACCGGCCCGGCACAGGGTCTGGCAGGCCAGCACCCGCCGGCCATCGACGGCGATCCGGCACTCCTGGCAGACGCCCATGCCGCAAAACGGCGCGCGGAGGTCGCCGTTAACCGCCTGGCGGGTGGTGGGGTCGCCGCTCAACGCCAGCGCTGCCGCCACGCTGATCCCTTCCGGCACCGTCAGCGGCTGGCCATCGACGGTGATGTTGAGAGTGGCCTTCATGCGATCGCCTCCTGTTGAGATAAACGAGCCGGGAGCCAGGCGTCGGGAGCCAATGGGCAGCGTTCATCGAGGATCTGCGCCGCCAGCAGTTCAGCCGTGGCCGGGGCGGTAGTGACGCCCAGCCCCTCGTGGCCCAGCGCCAGCCATACGCCACGGCGAGCGGGGTGCGGGCCGATCAGCGGGTTGCCATCCTGCGAAGCGGCACGCAGACCACTCCAGCAGCGGATGATATTCAATGTCGCCAGCGCCGGCACAAAATGGCGGGCGCGGTCGAGCATCTGCGCCAGCAGGGGCAGATCCAGCTGCCGTTCGCGGTTATCAAACTGACGCGACGAACCAATCAGCAGCTGGCCGGTGGGCCGCGGCTGAAGGTTAAACGCTACCGAGGTGCCGCCGCCGTGGGCGCTGGCGCCGTAACCCAGCTCAACCAGCTGGTGATGCACCCGCGGCTGGTAGCGATCGGTAATCGCCAGTTGGCCTTTTTTCGGTCGCAGCCAGTTTTCGGCTAACAGCGCGTTGGCTTCAAGGCCGCAGGCCACCACGATCGCCCGCGCCTGGTGCCGTTGGCCGCTGGCGAGCTGCACCTGTGGCTCTTCAATCGTCTGCGCGCTATCGCGCAGGCAGGTAAGATGGTCTCCGGCGTCGCTAATCAACCAGCGGGCGACGTTCGGCGCGTAGACGATACCATCGCCTGGCACCCACAGGCCGCCCGCCAGCCCGCCGCGCAGCAGCGGCTCGCGCCCGGTGATCTGCTGTGGGGTCTGGAGTTCGCTGTGCACCTGATGGCCGGCCAGCCGCCGCTGTTTTTCGCCCGCGACGGCCATCTCTTTTTCGCTTTCCGCCAGCCACAGCGTGCCGCAGCCGCGCCAGGCGCAATGGTCTGGCATCCGCGGCGTGATAGCGCGCCAGCGTTCCAGCGACCACGCCGACAAGGCAAGCTCGGCGGGGTCGTCATCCATGCACACGAGATGGCCCATACCGGCCGCCGTGGCGCCGGGCTGACCATTATCGATAAGCGTCACGCGCTGCCCCCGCTTCGCCAACTGCCACGCGCAGGCGGCGCCGATGATCCCGGCGCCGATCACGATGACATCGCACTGCTTCACGGCGCGATCCCCCAGCAGAAGGGATCGTCAGGGTTGAGGATCAACTGGTTGTCGCCGCAGACCCAGGCTTCGCCGCGGATCGTTGGGATGATGCCTTCTGCGGTGCGCTGGTAGCTGGCGGTAAACTGGCTGCCGATGATGCTGGCCTGACGCCATATTTCCCCCGGCTGCAGCTTGCCATCCTGCGCCAGACAGGCCAGCTTGGCGCTGGTGCCGGTACCGCACGGCGAGCGATCCCAGGCCTTTCCCGGACAGAGTACGAAGCTGCGGCTGTCGGCGGTATCGTCATCGGCGAAGAGTTCGATATGGTCGATCACACCGCCGTCCTCGCCGCGGATCCCCGCCGCTTCCAGCCCCTCGCGTACCGCCCAGGCGTAGTCGGTGAGCTGTGGAATCTGTTCGGGCGTTATGGCGAACGGGTGGTCATTAATCAGGAAAAACCAGTTGCCGCCCCAGGCAATATCGCCGATGACGGGACCCAGCGCGGTTTCAACGCGGATCTGTTTTTTCCAGCGGCGGGCCGGGACGTTTTGCACCGATACGCTGCCATCGTCGTGCAACGTGGCGCTTACGTCGCCGACCGGCGTTTCAATCAGATGTACGCCTGGCTGGATACGCCCAAGCCAGGCCAGCGAGGCGATAAGCCCGATAGTGCCGTGGCCGCACATATTCAGAAAACCGGCGTTGTTGAAGAAAATCACCCCAGCGGTAGCCGCCGCCGAGACCGGTTTGCACAGCAGCGCGCCGACCAGTACGTCATTGCCGCGTGGTTCAAGAATGGCCGCCTGACGCCAATGGTCGAAGTCGCGGGCGAAGCGGTCGCGGCGCTCCGCCATGCTGCCGTCGCCGAGGTCGGGGAAGCCGTCAACGATCAGGCGGGTCGGTTCGCCGCCGGTATGTGAATCAATAGCTCTCAGCGTAACAGGGGGGCGTGGCGCGGTCATCAGACTCTCCGGAAGTTAACAACATGTTTCATCATGCTGGCGCAACCTTTCCCGGCCTGCTTGAGCGCTTTCGTCAGAGAAAATGACGAAATCTGCATAGTAATAAGCGCGGTATATTTCTATTTCACATAGTTATTTCTTATTAATCATTTGTTTAATGCTGTGGTAAACCGAAAGTGACTATTGCGCCAGTGGCTAAATCAGGGGAAGGCGTAAAGCGGATCCAGGATCGCAAATCCAGCGCTTGCTGCTTGTGGTGTTAACGGAAAGTGAATAAATATCCTTCGGTCACTTACCATGAGGAGGCCTTATGATCGGTGTTTCTGATGCGGCACCGCCGCGGGCGGCTAACCAACCTGAGCTGGCCGTCGATGAGCTGAGCCAGATCTGCGAAGGGCTGGCGCGCCAGCGGCCGGAAAATATGCCGGCGCTGCTGAATGCGCTGGCGCTGATTGCGCCCCTGCTCAATGCCATTCCTAATGTGGTCTTTTTTATCAAAGATCGTCAGGCGCGCTATCTGCTGGCGAACCTGACGCTGGCCCGCCGCTGCGGTTTTAAGACGGTCTCCTCGCTGCTGGGCAAAACCTCCGCCGATGTCTTTCCTTCCGCGCTGGGCCAGGGTTACACCGAACAGGATCTTCGGGTGTTGCGGGAAGGCGTGACCCTGCGCGATCAGCTGGAAATGCATCTCTACAATGGCCGCGAGCGCGGCTGGTGCCTGACGCAGAAACTGGCGCTACGCGATATCAGCGGACAGGTGATCGGCATGGCCGGGATCTCGCACGATCTGCAGGAGGCCCACGCCCGTCATCCGGCGTGGCAGCGGCTGGCGATCGTCGACGATCATATTCGCCGCCATTATCACCGGCCGATCGCCATGGAAGAGTTAACCGCCTTAAGCGGGATGTCGATTGCGCAGATCGAACGCTACTGCAAACGGATCTTTCATCTCACTCCGCGGCAAATGATCCACAAAGTGCGGCTGGAAAAAGCCACCGAACTGCTGGCTGGTGATACGCCGATTACCGATATCGCTCTGCAGTGCGGGTATACCGATCACAGCGCATTCAGCCGCCAGTTCAAGGCGATGACCGGCTCGACGCCGCGTGATTTTCGCCTCACGCTGCTCGGATAAACGCTGGCTCACACTTTTGTCGACTGTGCTAATTTCGTCATCGTATTGAAGGAAAATCGACAAGCCGCCGGTTCCGCGACACGTCAATCTGTCAGTGAATATTCACCATTCATTCACTTCGACTTAACAAAATGACGACAAGGAACCGAGCATGAGCAAAAAAGCGATTCACTGGAGCGGCGTATTCCCGGCGGTCAGCACGCAGTTTCGTAGCGATTACTCCCTCGATTTAGACGCCACTCACGCGGTGATGAAAAACCTGGTGAAAGATGGCGTTTCCGGGCTGGTGGTGTGCGGCAGCGTAGGGGAGAACACCTCGCTGAGCACCGATGAAAAACTGCAGATTATCGAGGTGGCGAAGGATGCCGCCGGCGGCAAAATTCCGGTCATCGCCGGGGTGGCCGAGTTCACCACCGCCTTTGCCCAGAAAATGGCGAAAGAGGCGGAGCGCGTCGGCGTCGACGGGATCATGGTGATGCCGGCGCTGGTTTACTCCTCAAAACCGCATGAAACCGCGGCCCACTTCCGCAGCGTGGCCACCGCCACCGATCTGCCGATTATGGTCTACAACAACCCGCCGATTTACAAAAACGACGTGACGCCGGACATTCTCGCCACCCTGACCGACTGCGACAACATCGTCTGCTTTAAAGACTCCTCCGGCGATACCCGCCGCTTTATCGACCTGCGTAACACCGTTGGCGACCGCTTCGTGCTGTTTGCCGGGCTGGATGACGTGGTGGTAGAAAGCATCGCCGTCGGTGCGGAAGGCTGGATCTCCGGAATGTCCAACGCCTTCCCGCGCGAAGGTGAAACGTTATTCCGTCTCGCCCGCCAGCAGCGTTACGAAGAGGCGATGGCGCTGTATCGCTGGTTCATGCCGCTGCTGCATCTCGATGCGCGTCCGGATCTGGTGCAGTGCATCAAGCTGTGTGAAGAGTTGCTGGGCCGCGGTAGCGCCATTACCCGTCCGCCGCGTCTGGCGCTGGAAGGCGAAACGCGCCAGCAGGTGGTGGCGATCGTTGAACAGGCGCTGGCGACGCGTCCGACGCTGCCGGATGTCGGCCTCTGAGCACAGGAGTCAATATGAATGCATCTCAGACCACGGCGGGACGGCAGTTTATTGCCGGACGCCGCATTGCCAGCGGTGAGGCGACGCTATTGAGCCTGCGGGCGGTGGACGGCGAAGCCACCGGACACCGCTTTTATCCGGCTTCCCGCGAGGAAGCCGCTCAGGCCGCAGAAGCCGCGCAGCAGGCCTTTGCCGTCTATTCACAAACCACGCCGCAGCAGCGGGCACGCTTTCTCAACGCCATTGCTGATGAACTGGATGCGCTGGGCGAGGCGTTTTTTGCACTCGCCGGACAGGAGACCGCGCTGCCGCTGGCACGGCTGCAGGGCGAGCGGGCGCGCACCAGCGGCCAGCTGCGGATGTTTGCTGGCGTGATCCAGCGCGGCGATACCTTCGCCGCCCGTATTGATACCGCCTTAGCCGACCGTCAGCCACTGCCGCGCCCGGACCTGCGCCAGTATCAGCAGGCGTTAGGGCCGGTGGCGGTGTTTGGCGCCAGCAACTTTCCGTTGGCCTTTTCCACCGCTGGCGGCGATACCGCCTCGGCGCTAGCGGCTGGCTGCCCGGTGGTGGTGAAGGCCCATCCGGGCCATATGGCCACCGCCGAGATGACCGCTGAAGCGATCGTCCGGGCGGTGGTGCGGTGCGGTTTACCTGGCGGCGTATTCAATATGATTTTCGGGACCGATATCGGCGCCGAATTGGTCCGCCATCCGGCGATTCAGGCCGTTGGCTTTACCGGTTCGCTGGCCGGCGGTAAGGCGCTGTATCAGCTGGCGCAGCAGCGCCCGCAGCCAATCCCGCTGTTTGCTGAAATGTCGGCGATTAACCCATTGATTATTCTGCCGCAGGCGCTGCAAACGCGGGCCGAGGCGCTGGCGAACGAGCTGGTGGCGTCATTCACCCTCGGCGGCGGCCAGTTCTGTACCCGCCCGGGGCTGATTCTGGCGCTGCGCGGCGCTGGTCTGGAACGCTTTAAGTCGGCGCTGTGCGCGGCGGTAGCGGGTTCTGCGCCGCAGGTGTTGCTCAATGCGCCAACCCTTCAGCACTACCGGCAGGGCGTGGCGGCGCTGGCGGCGCACCCGCGTATTGAGAAGCTGGCGAGCGGCATCGCCGCCGGCGACGGGCAGGCGCAGACCCTGCTGTGGCAGGCTCAGGCCGAGGATCTGCTGGCGCAGGATACGCTGCTGCAGACCGAAGTTTTTGGCCCGCTATCGCTACTGGTGGAAGTGGACGATGAGGCCCAACTGCAGGCGGTGGTGAAAGCGCTGCAGGGGCAGCTCACCGCGACGGTGCATGCTGAGGCGGATGATGGCCCGCTGGCGGCGAGCCTGCTACCGCTGCTGTGCGAGAAGGCCGGACGGGTGCTGTTTAACGGCTATCCCACCGGCGTGGAAGTGTGCGATGCGATGGTCCACGGCGGCCCGTGGCCGGCGACCACCGACGCGCGCGGAACCTCGGTCGGCAGCCGGGCGATTGAGCGTTTTCTGCGCCCGGTCTGCCTGCAGAATGCGCCCGCCGCCCTGTTACCGCCGGCGCTGCAGGATGCGAACCCATTGAATCTGCTGCGCCTGGTCAACGGCCAGTGGACCCGGGAAGCGATTTCTTCCTCTCATTGACGCAAGGGCATCACCATGACCATTCACACTACGCATAACAGTCAAACCCGCGTTGCTGAGTCGGGTAAGTTTAAAAAACAGCTGACCCTGACCGATCTCACGTTTATCGGCCTGGGGGCGATTTTCGGCTCCGGATGGTTATTCGCCGCCAGCCACGTGGCATCTATTGCCGGTCCGGCCGGGATCGCGTCGTGGGTGATCGGCGGCTTTGCGGTACTGCTGCTGGGGATTGTCTACTGCGAGCTGGGGGCAGCGCTGCCGCGCGCCGGCGGTATTATTCGCTACCCGGTCTTTTCCCACGGCGAGCTGATGGGCTATCTGCTGGGGTTCATCACCCTGATCGCTTTCTCCAGCCTGATCTCGATTGAAATCGTCGCCGCCCGGCAATATGCCGCCGCCTGGTTTCCGGCGCTGACCCAGCCGGGCTCCAGTTCGCCGACGCTGCTGGGGTGGGTGGTGCAGTTCCTGCTGCTCTGTTTCTTCTTTGCGCTGAATTACTACAGCGTTAAGACCTTCGCCCGATCGAACAACTTCATCAGCGTGCTCAAGTTTCTGGTGCCGCTGCTGGTGGTGGTGACGCTGTTCGCCTTCTTTAAACCGGAGAACCTGCACGCGCAGGGCATTGCGCCGTTCGGCATGTCCGGGGTGGAAGCGGCAATTAGCGCGGGCGGAATTATCTTCGCTTATCTGGGGCTGACGCCGATTATCTCGGTGGCCAGCGAAGTACAAAAGCCGCAGCGGACTATCCCTATTGCGTTGATTTTATCAGTGGTGCTGTCGACGATTATCTACGTGCTGCTGCAGCTGGCATTCCTTGGCAGTATCCCCACCGAGATGCTGAACGGCGGCTGGGCCGAGGTGAGCAAACAGTTCTCGCTGCCGTATCGCGATATCGCCATTACCCTCGGCATGGGCTGGCTGGCCTTTATGGTGATAAGCGATGCGATCATCTCCCCGAGCGGCACCGGCAATATCTATATGAACGCGACGCCGCGGGTGATCTACGGTTGGGCGAAGGCGGGCACCTTCTTTAAAGCCTTTACTCATATTGATAAAGCGTCCGGGATTCCGCGCCCGGCGCTGTGGCTGACCTTTGGGCTGTCGATTTTCTGGACGCTGCCGTTCCCCTCCTGGGAACAGCTGATTAGCGTGGTGTCGGCTGCCCTGGTGCTGAGCTACGCCATCGCCCCGGTGACCGCCGCCGGGCTGCGCCGCAACGCGCCGGATCTGCCGCGGCCGTTCCGCGTGCGCGCCTTCGGCATCATCGGCCCGATATCGTTTATGATCTCGGCGCTGATAGTCTACTGGTCCGGCTGGAATACGCTCTCATGGTTACTGGGGCTGCAAATCGTGATGTTTGTCGTCTACGTGATGTGCAAAGGTAAGGTGCCGGAACATACCGTGAGCCTGGCGCAGCAGGTTAAGTCTTCGCTGTGGCTGATCGTTTTTTATGCGTTGATTATCCTCTTTTCCTGGCTGGGCAGCTTCGGCGGGCTTAATGTTATCGGTCACCCCTGGGATACGGTGCTGGTGGCGGCGATGTCGTTGGGGATTTACTACTGGGGCGCGCGTAGCTGCCTGCCGCAGGCTAACTTTAGCGGAGACGAAGAAGAGTAAAGGAGACAGTATGGAGTCGGTAACTCTATCGTTACCTGAAGCTTATGACCTGGCGCTGGAGGTACTCAGCGCCAATGGATTTAGCGCCGACCACGCGGCGGCCATTGCACGTAATGTGGCCGCCGGGGAGCGCGACGGCTGCGCTTCCCACGGCCTGTGGCGGCTGTTGGGCATTGTCGATACCTTGCGTAAAGGTAAGGTATCGCCTGATGCCGAGCCGCAAATCCACGATCAGGCGCCGGCGATTGCGCGGGCGGACGCCGGCGGCGCTTTTTCGCTGCTGGCCTACGATCGCGCGCTGCCGTTACTGCTGGAGAAGGCGCGGCACAGCGGCATTGCGGCGTTGGCGATTAACCGCTGCGTCCATTTTTCAGCGCTGTTTGCCGATATTGAGCCGTTGACCGAGGCAGGGCTGGTGGGGCTGGCCTGTACGCCAAGCCACGCCTGGGTCGCCCCGGCGGGCGGCACGCGTCCGCTGTTCGGCACCAACCCTATCGCCTTTGGCTGGCCGCGGCGGGATAAGCCGCCGTTTATTGTTGATATGGCGACCAGCGCCGCGGCGCGCGGCGAGATCCAGCTGCATCAGCGTGCTGGCAAAGCGCTACCGGAAGGCTGGGGAATCGATAGCCAGGGACAGCCGACGACCGATGCCGCGGAGGTGCTGAACGGCGCAATGTTGACTTTCGGCGGCCATAAGGGCTCGGCGCTGGCGGCAATGGTTGAGCTGCTGGCCGGGCCGCTTATCGGCGATATGACCAGCGCCGAATCGCTGGCGTGGGATAACGGCGCGGGCGGTCTCCCCTACGGCGGGGAGCTGATCCTGGCGATGGATCCGCAGCGCTTTCTCGGCGCGCAGGCTCCAGAGCAGCTGGCGCGCGCCGAAACGCTGTTCAATGCGATGCAGGATCAGGGGGCGCGACTGCCGGGCGAGCGGCGTTTCGCCTGCCGCCAGCAGAGTGAGCGGCAGGGGGTTACCATCAGTCGTTCACTGCATGATGAGATTTGCGCCTTGCGCCAGGGGGGGTAAGACGCAAGCGCCGCCCCCGGGACATTCCCCGGATTGCGCTACGCTTAGCCGGGCTACCGAACGTTGCAGGTTATGTAGCCCGGGTAAGGCGCGGAGCACCGCCACACGGAACATCCCCCGGCTCGCGCTACGCTAAGCCGGGCTACCGAACGTCGCAGGTTGTGTAGCCCGGGTAAGGCGCGGAGCGCCGCTACCCGGGATGCCGGTCAAAACAGCGTGTCGAGCTCATCCAGCACGTTGTAGTCGTCATCGACCAGCAGCAATGTCTTCCACTTATCAAAGGTCAGACACGGGTGCGAGGTGCCGAACAGCAGAATATCGCCGACCTGCACATCGCTACCCGGCGCCAGGCGCAGCATACAGTGCTGATCCATGACGCCGATACTGACGATCGACTCCGCGCGCAGCGCTAACTGCTGGCCGTTACGATAATGGGCGATCGGCTGCGGCAGCCCAGCGTCGAACGCACAGTCGCGCTTGCCGAAATTCACCACCGCACGATCCGCCTCAGGCACCGATTGCACCATCGCCATCAGCTCCAGCGCTGATGTAAGATCGCCGGCGAGATCGCAGGCAATTGGATCGCGGGCGATCAGCGCTTGTTGTGCGAGATCGTAGATCCCGCGATCGTGGGTGATATAACAGCCAGGGCGGATGACGATACGGCAGCGGTGCGGTTTTGCCGCCGCCAGCCAGATGTTGCATACCACGTCATACCAGACGGTGCCCGCGCCGGTGAGAATAAATTCACCGTCAACCAGCGGCTCCATGCAGCAGGCAAGCGCTGCGGCCTGTTGTAATAACGCTTCCACCTGCGGTTGCGGATCGTCGCCGTGCAGCACTCCTTCATACAATTCCAGTCCGCGTAGCCGTAACCCCGGCAGGTCGCTTACCCGCTGCGCCAGCGCCAGCGCGTCATCGACGCTACGACAGCCGCAGCGCCCGCCCGGCACGCCAAGTTCAATCAGCACATCCAGCGTTTGCCCCTGGGAGGAAAAGAACGCGGAGAGGGCGCGCACATTGGCCTCGCTATCGACGCAGCAGATAAAATCCACCGCCCGATAGTGGGCTTTTAGCTGTGCGACCACCTGCATATTGGCCTTGCCGACCAGCTGATTGACCATCAGGACGCGTTGAATGCCGCTGGCCATCGCCGCGCTCGCCTGCCAGGCGCTGCCCACGCCGATCCCCCACGCTCCCGCTCGCTGCTGCGCCTGAAATATCCATGGCGTCATTGTCGTTTTACCATGCGGCGCCAGCGATACGCCGCGAGCGTCGGCGTAGCGCTGCATCCATGAAATATTATTTTCCAGCGCCGACTTTTTTAGCAGTGCGGCGGGCAGACAGACCTCTTCCGCCAGCAGATTAGCCGGCGCGGACATGAGGGCGGATTTGTGCGGGATGAGCGGTGCTGAATGGTATTTCATAACACTATCCTTTCAGGGTTTTAATCGGTTAGTCGCTGAGTATCATTTATAACTATTTGATAAATATATTTTTAATATGAAAATGTTATTCGTTTTGAATAAAAGTATCACAAAGTGATCTGGGTTTTGCGTAGTTTTCCACTGTTTTTTGCGCTTGTAAATGGTTAACTTACCGGCATGTCGAAAGGGAGTAATTGCTATGAAAGTTGACTGGCTTTTCAAAAATGTCACGGTGATCGACGGGAGCGGCGGGCCGCAATACCGTGCTGATGTGGCGGTGAAGGGCGACCGAATAATGGCTATCGCCCCGGCGCTGGATGTCGCGGCGGAGCAGGTGATTGATGGCCAGGGGCGGGTACTGGCGCCGGGCTTTATTGATGTGCATACCCATGATGATATCAACGTTATCCGTATGCCTGAGTACTTGCCGAAACTCAGCCAGGGGGTGACGACGGTGATCGTCGGCAACTGCGGGATCAGCGCGGCGACCGCTACCATGCGCGGCGAAGTGCCGGACCCGATGAATCTCCTCGGCGAGCAGCAGCACTTTATCTATCCCACCGTGGAGGCTTATGCCCATGCGGTGGAGGCGGCGCGACCGTCGCTGAATGTCGGCACGTTAATCGGTCACACCGCGCTGCGCAATAACCATATGGACGATCTGTTTCGTCCAGCGAGCGAGACGGAAATCGCCGGCATGCGCGTACAGCTACGCGATGCGCTGCGCCAGGGAGCATTAGGGCTCAGTACCGGGCTGGCCTACGCCAGCGCCTTCCAGTCGACCACCGAAGAGGTGATGGCGCTGGCGGAGGAGCTGGCGGCCGGGAAGGGCATCTATACCACCCATTTACGCTCGGAGTTTGAGCCGATTCTCGAGGCGCTGGATGAAGCCTTCCGCATCGGTCGTCACGGCAACGTGCCGGTGGTGGTTTCACACCACAAGTGCGCCGGGGCGAAAAACTGGGGGCGTACCAAAGAGACGCTGGCGTTTTTCGATGAGATGCGCCAGCAGCAGGATATCGCCTGCGATTGTTATCCCTACTCCGCCAGCTCGTCGACGCTGGATATGAAACAGGTGACCGACGAGTTTGATATCGTGATCACCTGGTCCGAAGCGCAGCCGGAGCAGGCGGGGAAAACGCTGCAGCAGATCGCCGATGAGTGGCAGGTGAGCCTGCACGACGCCGCGGCGCGGCTGATGCCGGCGGGCGCTATCTACTACAACATGGATGAGCAGGACGTACGGCGAGTGATGCGCTATCCGGTCACCATGATTGGCTCTGACGGGCTGCCGAACGATCCGATGCCGCATCCGCGCCTGTGGGGCGCCTTCCCGCGGGTACTTGGTCACTATAGCCGCGACGAGCAGCTATTCCCGCTGACTACCGCGGTACACAAGATGACCGGGCTGTCGGCGGCGCGATTCCAGCTGGCGGATCGCGGGCTGGTGAAAATTGGCTACTTCGCCGACCTGGTGCTGTTTGACCCGCAGACGGTGCGCGATGTCGCCAGTTTCTCCGACCCGAAACGCCCGGCGGACGGCATTGAGGCGGTGATGGTCAACGGCGTGATGAGCTACGGCAGTGATAAGAAAATTACCGGGCGGGCAGGGCGTTTCCTGCGCCGTCGGATGGACTAAGGAGTTGAGTATGAGTATCAAACGTTATGGCGTAGAAGGCGGTACCGGAACCGGCGGTCAGCATCTGCCGTTCGCCCGCGCGGTGGAAGCCGGCGGCTGGCTATATGTCTCCGGGCAGACGCCAATGAAAAATGGCGAAGTCGTGGAAGGCGGCATCGTCGAACAATCGCGGCTGGCGATCCAGAACTGCGTCGACATCATGAGCGAAGCCGGTTACGGCATGGCGGACGTGGTACACGTGAAAGTGATCCTCACCGATGCGCGCTATTTTCAGTCGTTCAATAAGGTATTTCGCGAATTCTTTGGCGATAATCCGCCAGCGCGCATTTGCTGCGTGGCGGACCTGGTGGTGGATTGCAAAGTTGAAGTGGATGTGACCTGTTTTAACGCTGCGCGACAATAACGCTCGAAACCTAACAATAAATCCCTCCCTTTGCGGGAGGGAGCATCAAAAAAGTGTGATAGCGGCACCAGAGTGAATAAATAAATCGGTGCCACTGGGTTCGCTATGCCTTTTTTCAGGCATGGTTCCTGTTAACTCATAATATTCAGCGGCACGAATATTATTTATTACGTCTGGATGTGAGCCATGAATAATATGTCATTTATGATTTGGTTTTCCGTTTATGCCTGCGCGATGATTACTTTAGGTTGGTACGTTTCGCGCAAACAGAAAACCGGCGAAGACTTTTTACTTGGCGGTCGTTCGCTGCCGATGATCCTCACTCTCGGTTCAACGGTCGGCACCATGGTGGGGACCGGCTCCAGCGTCGGCGCCGTCGGCTTTGGCTACAGCAACGGCTGGGCTGGGATGCTTTACGGCCTCGGCGGCGCGGTGGGGATCCTGCTGGTGGCATGGTTATTCGCGCCGGTACGTAAACTTCGCTTCATGACCATGAGTGAAGAAATGTCGTATTACACCGGCGGCAGTAAAATTATTAAAAACCTCGTCGCGATACTTATTTTTATTGCCTCTATCGGCTGGCTGGGGGCGCATATATTAGGTGGCGGATTATATCTGGCGTGGGCCAGCGGCATTGATATTAATGTCGCGAAAATTATTATCGCGCTGGCTTTTGTGGTTTATGTCGGTATTGGCGGCTATTCCGCGGTGGTGTGGATCGATACCATTCAATCGATCGTGCTGTTCGTCGGCTTTATTTTAATGGCGGTGCTGGCGGTTCATCACGTTGGCGGCTGGAGCCATATTCAGCAGGCCGTCGATCCGGCGGCGCAAAGCCTGTTCGCGGTCGATAAATTAGGAGTGTTGCCGGCGCTATCATTGGCGATGGTGATTGGCGTCGGCGTGCTGGCGACGCCTTCTTATCGCCAGCGTATTTACTCGGCGAAGACCGTCTCCTCGGTGCGCCAGTCCTTTACCATTACCGGCCTGCTGTATCTGGGCTTCTCCTTCCTGCCGGCGATCATCGGTATGGCGGTATGGACCATGAACCCGCAGCTGGAGAACAGCGGCTTCGCCTTCTTGTTTGCCACTCAGGTGCTGCCGCCGGTGCTGGCGATGGCGATCCTGATTGCCGGGATGTCGGCCAATATGTCTTCCGGCAGCTCTGATGCCATCGCCGCGGTGTCCATTATGCTGCGCGACCTCTACACCCTGGTGACCGGCCATATGCCCGCACCGGAGAAAGCCATTCGCCTGTCGCGGATCTTCCTGGTTCTGGTCATTGCGCTGGCGCTGCTGTTTGCCCTGACCTCCAACGACATCATCAGCTACATCACCAAAATGATCTCAATGATTATGTCCGGGATGTTTATCTGCACCATGCTCGGCCGTTTCTGGACACGCTTTAACTGGCAGGGCGCGGTCGCCGCGCTGGCCGGCGGCGCTGGAGCCTCGGTTGCGGTGCTGGTGGATAGCGACTGGCTGGCGTTCTGGGGTAACCCGTGTATTCCGGCGGTACTGACTAGCCTGGTGGCCTCGGTGGTGGTGACGTTACTGACCCCGGCCAGCAGCTTGAGCCGCGAGCAGGCGCTGGAGATGATTACCCGCGAGCGTGAAAGCCGCCCAACGCCGCCGCCGCTGCCGATTGGCAAACGTCATACCTTACGCGGGTAAGGGGCAATCATGAACGAGTATATTGCCGTCGATTGGGGCTCTACGCAGCTGCGGGCATGGCGGATCCGCGAGGGAGAGTGTATCGATAAGCTGCAACTGCCCTACGGCGTCACGCGTCTGAACGGGCAGCGCGCCGAAACGGTATTTCAGCAGCAGCTGGCGCCGTGGCGCGGCGATCCCGCGCTGCCGGTGGTGATGGCGGGGATGATCGGCAGCGATGCCGGTTGGCAACCTGTGCCTTATCTGGCCTGCCCGCTGGCGCTGGAGGCGCTCAATGGTCAGTTACATGAAGTGGCGGAAAACGTGTGGATCGTACCGGGGCTGAAAGTGGCGCAGGCCGCAGAGTACGACGTGATGCGCGGCGAAGAGACGCAGCTGCTGGGCGCCTGGCAACGGATGCCCGCGGAGTGTTACGTGATGCCCGGCACCCACTGCAAATGGGTGCAGGTGCAAAACGGCGTGGTGCGCCAGTTCGCCACCGCGATGACCGGCGAACTGCATCACCTGCTGCTTAATCATTCGCTGCTCGGCCAGCAACTGCCTGTGCAGTTGCCGGATGAAGCCGCTTTCGCCCTCGGTATGGAAAAAGGGCTAAATCAGCCAGCGTTGTTGTCCGGGCTTTTTAGCGCGCGCGCCGCACGGGTGTTAGGCGCGCTGGCGGCGACTTCGGTGAGCGATTATCTCTCCGGGCTGTTGATTGGCGCGGAGGTGGCGACCTTTAGCGAACGCTATCGCGCCAGCCGCGTGGTGCTGGTCGGTGAGCACGCGCTCAGCGTCCGTTATCAGCAGGCGATGGCGGCGTGCGGGTTAGCCGTTTCCTGTTGTTCCGGCGAGGCGGCGTTTCTTTCGGGTATAGCGAGGATGATTGATGGACAAGGTTAACCTGGTAGCAATTTTACGCGGTATCCAGCCCGATGAGGCGGCGGAGCATATCGCCGCGCTAATCGATGTGGGTTTTCGCTATATTGAAATTCCGCTTAACTCGCCGGACTGGCAGCAAAGTATTCCGGCGATGGTGCGCCAGTTTGGCGAGCGGGCGATGATTGGCGCGGGGACGGTGCTGAAGGTTGAACAGGTCGATTTTCTGGCTGAGGCCGGGGCGAAGCTCATTGTGACGCCCAATACGGCCCCGGCGGTGATCCGCCGCGCGGTTGATAAGGGTATGCTGGTGTGCGCCGGCTGTGCGACGGCCTCCGAGGCGTTTAACGCACTGGATGCCGGGGCGCAATGGCTGAAAATCTTTCCGTCATCGGCATTCGGCCCGGACTATATTCGCGCGCTGAAAGCGGTGTTGCCGCCGGAGGTGCCGGTGCTGGCGGTCGGCGGCGTAACGCCGGAAAATCTGGCGACCTGGATACAGGCGGGGTGTGCCGGTGCCGGTCTGGGCAGCGATCTTTATCGCGCCGGGCAGGCCGTGCAACGTACCTGCGAGCAGGCAGAGAGGTTTATCTCCGCCAGTAAAAGTTAATCCCCCAGCGGCTGCCGATCGACGCCGCCGCGGTGGCTGTCGAGCGCCAGCTTAATACGGCGTAATTTGCCTTTTGCCTGGGTTTTGTTGGCCATCGCCAGTTCGGTGGCCAGCACATCGACCATCGCCAGCATCGCGTAACGGGAAGTGCTGGGCTTAAAGATATAGTCGTTTTCCCGCACCAGCAGCGGTAGCACCAGATCCGCCTGCTCAGCCAGCGGCGTTCCGGCGGGGGTAATCGCAATAACCTTCGCGCCGTACTGGCTGGCAATCGCCGCGCTCTCGATGATTTCCCGGGTATAGCCGCCCAGAGACAGCACAATCACCACATCCTGCGGCGTCACCGCCGAGCTCATCATGCGTACCAGCAGACCATCGCTCTGGCTGACTACCGGCAGGCCGAGGCGAAACAGGCGATACTGAATTTCCTGAGCGCAGATGGTCGAACCGCCGCCCATCCCCAGGGCGAGGATCTGTCGCGCGTCGCTCAGCCAGCTCACCGCGCGCTTCAGCGCCTCGATATCCAGCGCCCGCCGGTTGGTCTCCAGTACGCTGATGATTGACTCATAGATCCCCTGGACGCCTTCGAGATCCGGAACATCAAGGATAAACCGCTGGCCGACCGCAAGAGATTGCGCAAGCTTCATCTTCAGCTCGCGGACGTCTTTACAGCCGAGCGCCCGGGCAAAACGGGTGACCGAAGCCTGGCTGGTTTGCGTCAGACGCGCTATCTCGGCGATGGGCAGCTCCGCCGCCGCCGCGACATCATCGAGAATAAACTGCGCGATGCGTTTTTCGGTCGCCGTGAGTTCCACAAAGCGATCGGTAATGCAGGAAATAATATCGATTGACCAGGACATACGGGTAACAACGGGTAAGTTTTGAATGGTACTTTGTACCATATTGTGCCGCTGAAATCAGTGCTGAAGTCTACAACGCCAGGCGCATGGCGCAGCGCGACTCGGGCGGCAGGCCGTGCCGGGTCTCCTGTTCCCTTTTTGCCGCCAGCCCGGCGGGCAGGGTCAGCTCATCGAGCATGGCGAATCCCAAACGGGTATAAAACGGCGCATTCCACGGCACCTCGCGGAAGGTGGTGAGGGTTACCGCCGGGTAGCCCATCTGCCGTGCGCCCTCGATAACCCGCTCCAGCAGCATCCGGCCGATGCCCTGTTGCTGCCAGGCCTGGTGGACGGCGACTTCGACGATAAATAACGCATCGTCGAGCGGTTCGGTCAGAATAAAGCCAACAGGTTGCCCGGCGGCTACCGCCAGCAGGCTATGCTCTGTTTCCAGATAATCATGATGGCGCGCAACGCTAATCACCTCGCTGTCCGCCAGCCAGGCGAGAGAAGGGATCTGGCGAAATGCCTGGGCGGCAGAACGTTCAATGGCGGGCAGAAGGGCGATATCGCTCTCCTGAGTCAGGCGTAATACGGCACCGGCAGTTATAGTGTTAGTTTTCATCACCTCAGCATAGCAGCCTTCGGGAGAAAAGTATGGAGCTGACCGCCGTTCCCGCCACGCAGTTCAGCAGCGTGCAGTTAACGGATATTCTCAACGCCTGTTTTGAAGCCTACCTGGTGCCTGTAACCCAGTCGGTGGAGGGATTTGTACAGCGTTTTAGCGCCGAGGGAATGAGCCTGATCGATTCCCGCGTCTGGCTGGCCGGAGATGAACCGGCGGCAATCGCGATCGTCGCGCGCCGGGGGAGTGCCGCTCGTCTGGCGGCCTTTGCTCTGCGCCCGGCCTGGCGCGGTAAAGGCCTGGGCCGGGAACTGATGCAAGAGCTGCTAATGCTCCTGCAACCGCAGGGGATCGAGACGGTATCCCTGGAGGTGATCCGCGATAACCACCCGGCCGTCGCGCTATATCAGGCGCTGGGCTTTACGCGACGCTATGGGCTCTGCGGCTACCTGAGTTCACAACCTCTGGCTCCGGTGCCGGGCGTATTACAGCTTTATCCCACCCTGGCCCTGCTTCGTCGCGCCATTGACGAGAGTAACAGCCAGCTCCCCTGGCTGCTGGATCCGCTTACCTTCGCCACGCTGCCATGTCAGGTCGTGACGCTGGAACAGCGCGCCTTCGCGGTTCTAACGACGGCGGGCTCGCGCCCTGTACTGCAGTTTTTGTGGGTGGAGCCCGCCGCCCGCCGCCAGGGGCTGGCGGGTGAGCTGCTGATGGCGCTGGCGCAGCAGTTCCCGGGCATTGGTACTTCGGTGACGGTGCCGGAAACTTTTACCCCGCTGTTTGCCTCGGCCGGCTATGCCGCTTTGTCACTACAACAGTATGAGATGAGCGCAACGATGAATGCCCTGCGGTTGGCAGGGCGTTAAGATTTAGTCGTTACGCGGATCGCTAATTGGCTGGCGAACCAGGAAAATGTAGGCCAGCGCGCCGAGAGCGGTCACACAGCCGCATATAACCAGCGCCAGCTGGAAGGAATGGGTGGTATCGACAATCAATCCGGTCACCACCGGTGCAAATGAAGCGCAGATAAAGCTGGCGAAATTCTGAATACTGCCGACGGAAGCCGTCATTCTTGATGCCACGGCGACGTGGATCAATCCCCAGCAGGACGTTCCGGCAAAATGAATGCAGAACAACGCCATACCAATTAACAACACCGCCGCGATTGAGGTGGTGGCATGCGGCACGATCAGTGTAAACGCCGCGGAGCAGAACATCCCGGCAATGATGCAGATCTTGCGGCTTTTGATCGGCGCCATGCCGCCTTTGACCAGCCAGTCGGTGACGTAGCCATTGATCAACATACCGGCGGCACCAAACAGGAAAGGAATGGCGGCCATAAATCCGGTACTTTTCAGATCGAGGTTATACGCCGTTTGCAGGTAGCCCGGCAGCCAGGCCAGATACAGCCACGCGGTATAATTGATGCCGCTGAAGCCGAGCATCATTCCCCACATGGTTTTGTTTTTAAACAGGCTGCGCCATTCGGCAAAGCTCAGCGGGTCGCGGCGAACGTTGACGCTGCCGGCGTTAAGGTACGCCTGTTCATCGGCGGTGAGGGGGAGATCCTCCCGGTTGCGATAAAGCATATACCAGCCGATAGCGATGAAGATCCCTAGTACGCCGATAGTGATAAACATCCAGCGCCAGCCCATCATCAGCATCATTGCGGCAAGGATCGGTGGGCTGACCGCGACACCGATCGTCGAGGCGGCGTTGAAGAAGCCCATTGGGCGACCGCGCTCTTTAATATTAAACCAGTCGTTGATCACCTTGACGCCGCAGGGGTTCATTGGCGCTTCGCCGATCCCCATGCCGATGCGCACCAGGACGAACTGGGTAAAGCTGTGCACCATCCCGGAGACGGCCTGAAATAGTGACCAGAAAAACATACCCAGCCCTAGCATGATGCGTGGACCTTTGCGGTCCAGCAGAGGGCCGCAGGGCAGTTGCGCAATGCCATAGGCCAGAGAAAAAACCGATAACAGCGCCCCGATTTCAGTGGCGTTGAGCCCTAACTCCTGGCGAATCGTTAAGTTTGCCACGGACAATGAACTTCGGTCGAGGTAGTTAATCACCGCCGCCAGAAATAACAGAATCATTGCCGTTGTTTGAATCTTTTTAATACGAGAGCTACGTTGTAGCGTATTTTCTAAGGGAACTGAAAGGGTTTCCGCTTTCCCCTCTTTAAAGTCGGTCTGCGGGTCTATGGTTATATTTTGTGATTCCACGCCTGACTCCTGATTATTATGTTTGAACGCCAAGTGACAACGAATGGTTTAAACACCACCCACATATTTCACAGTAAAGTAAGTCGACTTGTTTTCAGCATAAATAACCTTTTTGAGAGCGCCGGATTACGTTTTGGGATTTGTGCTGTTGCTAATCATTTTTTGTTTTTAATCGGTACTTAATGCGCCAGCGATTCACTTTGCTTGATAGAGTTAATCATGGATTGCTTCGCGGTGTTCAGGTGGTTACGTAGCGCCAGGTTGGCATCCAGATCGCTGCGACAGATGAGTGCGCTCAGGATAGTCATATGTTCGTCAATAGCGATGATATTGCGCTGTTTAAGGTCGCTTTCATCCCACTGATAGTGGAAGTGAAAGATCACGGAGATAATCTCAAGGGATTGATTAAAAAATATATTATCCGCGGCGGAAAGCAGCAGCGAATGAAAATCACGATCGAGCTGGGAGAACATACGAAAGCTGTCGCCAATGCTGTCCCGCAGAGTGCGGTGGCGCTCAAGTAAGGTTTTGGCCTGCAGCCAGCGGGCATCGCTGTCCGGCAGATTAAGAAAGTGTTGAAGTGCGTGAGTTTCCAGCATTTCCCGCAATTCAAACAGTTGTTCGGCCCAGGATTGCTCAAATTTCTTCATGTTCCACTGGCCGCGTTTTTCGCTTTCAATCAGGTTGTAGCGGCTGAATTTCAGTAAAAACTCTCTGACCACAACCGGGCTGACGCCCGCGGCACGCGCCAGTTGTAGTTCGGAGAACCGCTCTCCGGCGCGTAACTGGCGTTGGTTAATCATGGTGAAAAACGCTTGTTCAAAGAGACGGTTTTGTTCGGCCAGCGAGGCGCTGGAACTATCGAAGCCGTCCTGTACTTCCGGTTGACGAAGGATCTGGTAGTCGTGATTGACCTGGCTCAGGACGCCGCGCTCGCATAAGTGGCAAAGGATATGGCGCACCGTGGTGCGGCTGATGTTATACATTTCCGCCAGTGCGCTTTGCGAGGGTAGCGGCGAGGGGATAAAGCCGCGCGCCATGTCGTTGATGACCTGGTTAATAACATTGTGACGAAGGTTTTGTGAGCGACTCATAACGTTTTCCTTTTTTATCCATTAAAACCGGATTTAAAACAGTTTTGTGCGCGATATTTCACATATTTTGCAATGACTTTCACTCTACTTCTATTTTTCATCGATATCTAAGCCAACAAATACGGAGGCAATTATTATGACGTCGATGAATACTTTAGTGTGTCAGGAACCTAAAAAATTACACTGGGAAAAACGCCAGATTCCCATTCCCGGCGATGATGAAGTGCTCATTAAAATAAAGGCAGTGGGGATTTGTGGGACAGATATTCATGCATGGGGCGGCAATCAGCCTTTTTTTAGCTATCCGCGTGTTCTTGGACATGAAATATGCGGTGAGATAATTGGGCTGGGTAAAAATATTCTTAATTTGAAGAGCGGCCAACAGGTTGCTGTGATTCCCTATGTCGCCTGCCGCCACTGCCCGGCCTGTCTGAGCGGCCGGACAAACTGCTGTGAGAACATTTCAGTGATCGGCGTGCATCGCGACGGCGGGTTTAGCGAATACCTCTGCGTTCCGGTAAACAATCTGCTGGTGGTGGATGATGTCGACCCTGAAGCCGTAGCGTTGATTGAGCCATTCGCCATTAGCGCCCACGCGGTGCGTCGCGCAGCGATCCAGCCGAGAGATCAGGTGCTGGTGGTCGGTGCGGGTCCGATTGGGCTCGGGGCGGCGGCGATCGCTAAGGCTGACGGCGCGCAGGTGGTGGTGGCGGATACCAGCCCGGCGCGGCGCGATCATGTGGCACAACATCTCGGCCTGACCACCCTCGATCCCTCCGATCCACTGTTTACCGAGCAACTGACGGCAACGTTTGGCGGTTCTCTGGCGCAGAAAGTGATTGACGCGACGGGAAATCAACAAGCAATGAACAACACCGTTAATTTAATCCGTCACGGCGGCAGCATCATTTTTGTTGGTCTGTTTAAGGGGGAACTGCAGTTCTCTGACCCGGAATTTCATAAGAAAGAGACGACGATGATGGGGAGTCGTAATGCGACAGAAGAGGATTTTGCCAAGGTGGGGCGGCTGATGACTGAAGGGAAAGTGACCGCCAGGATGATGCTGACCCATCGTTACGACTTCAAATCGCTGGCGGAAATTTACGAAAGCGACGTGATTAACAATCGTCAGCTGATCAAAGGCGTTATTCATTTTTAGCAGGGAAGATCATGAAAACGTTAAACAGACACAACTTTCCAGGACCTCAGTATCCGACCCGTGCGATTCAGTTCGGCGAGGGTAATTTCCTGCGGGCATTTATTGACTGGCAGCTGGATCTGCTGAATGAGCAAACCGATCTGGCAACGGGCGTCACCATTGTTCGCCCGATCAACACCGCGTTTCCGCCGTCGTTAAATACTCAGGACGGGCTGTATACCACGGTGATCCGCGGGTTGAATGAACGCGGCGAGGCGGTGAGCGAGGCGCGGATTATCCGCTCCGTTAATAATGAGATCAATCCCTGGCAGGATTTTGCTGGCTACCTCGCGCTGGCCCGTGATCCGGAGATTACATTTGTGTTTTCAAACACCACCGAAGCGGGGATTAGCTATCACGCCGGGGACCGGCCTGATGATATGCCGCCGGTCAGCTTCCCGGCGAAGCTGGCCCAATTGCTGCTTGAGCGGTTCCGTCATTTCAACGGCGCAGCGGATAAGGGCTGGACAATAATCCCTTGTGAACTGATTGATTATAATGGCGAAGCACTGAAGGCGTTGGTGCTGCGCTATGCTAAAGAATGGCAGTTGCCAGCAGCATTCAGCGACTGGGTTGAAACTGCCAATACATTTTGTTCAACGCTGGTTGACCGCATCGTCACCGGCTATCCGCGCGAGGAAGCGGAAAAACTGGAGGCGGAGCTCGGCTACCATGATGCTTTCCTGGATACTGCCGAATACTTTTGGTTATTTGTAATCCAGGGGCCGCAGGCGCTGAAGGAAATGCTGCGGCTGGATCGCTACCCGCTGAATATTCGTATTGTAGAGGATATCCGGCCCTATAAAGCGCGCAAGGTTGCCATTCTTAACGGCGCGCATACCGCGCTGGTGCCGGTAGCATGGCTGTGTGAGGTGGATACGGTTGGCGAAGCGATGCAGGACGAAGCCATTCGCCATTATGTCCAACAGACGATTGATGAAGAGATTATCCCGGCGCTCGATTTACCGGCCGAGGAGCTTCGTCAGTTTGCCGATGCGGTCACCGGGCGCTTTCTTAATCCCTATATTCGCCATCAATTGCTCGCCATCGCCCTGAACGGCATGACTAAGTTTCGTACCCGGATCCTGCCGCAGCTGCTGACGACTATCCGCCAGCACGGCGCGATCCCGCCGCGGCTAACGTTTGCTCTGGCGGCGCTCATCGCCTTCTATCGCGGTCAGCGTGACGGACAGACGTATCCGCTACAGGATGATGAAGTTTGGTTAACCCGCTTTGCCGAAGGATGGGCTCAGGTGGCGAACGGCAGCCCACTGCATGAACTGGTCACAGAAGTCCTGCAGGATGCTGCGCACTGGGGTGAGGATCTGACGGCCATTCCCGGCCTTGCTGACCAGGTCACGCGCTATCTGGAAATGATTTTGCGCGCGGGGATGCGGGAGGCTCTGGCACGGCTGTAATGGGGCTGTTGATGGCGGCCAGCCCGGATGGCCGCCATGCTATTCTCCGAGGCGCTTCCCAGAAAATTATCGTCAAACCCCACCGGTTAAAAACCGGTGGTAGAGTCCGGCTTTCCTTCTCTTTCAGGCAAGCGGATGGCGATGAAAAAACGGATGACCACGACGCCGCACGATGCGGTATTTAAACGATTTCTTCGCCACCCGGAGACCGCGACTGATTTCCTCACCCTCTACCTTCCCGAAGCGATCCGCAAGCGGTGCGATTTCTCTACCCTGAGGCTGCAATCGGCGAGCTTTATCGATGAGGATCTGCGCGCCTGGTATTCAGATGTCCTCTGGTCGGTGCAGACCACCTGCGGCGCGGGGTATGTTTACGTGGTGATAGAGCACCAGAGCTCGCCGGATAGCCATATGGCCTTTCGCCTGATGCGTTATGCGATTGCCGCGATGCAGCGCCACCTGGATGACGGGCATAAAACGCTGCCGCTGGTGGTGCCGATGCTTTTTTATCACGGTGTGACCAGCCCCTATCCTTTCTCGCTGAACTGGCTGGATGAATTTGCCGACCCGCAAATGGCGAAAATGCTGTATGGCTGCCAGTTTCCGTTGATCGACGTGACGGTGATGCCGGACGATGAAATCGTGCAGCATCGGCGGGTCGCCCTGCTGGAACTGATGCAAAAGCATATTCGCCAGCGCGATCTCAGCGGCATAACGGAGTCGTTGGCGGCGGTTGTGATGCTGGGATACACTAACCCCCGGCAGTTGAGAATGCTGTTTCACTATATGCTGCAGTACGGCAATACGGCCGAGCCGGGCGTGTTTCTCCGCCGGCTGGCCCGCCGTCTGCCACAGTATGAGGAGACATTGATGTCTATCGCGCGAAAGCTTAAGCAGGAAGGCCGGGAAGAAGGCCGGGAAGAAGGGCACCTGGAGGGCTTGCAGGAAGGCAGCCGACGCGAGGCGCTGCGCATTGCCAACAGTATGTTACAGAATGGCCTCGACAAAGAGATGGTACAGAAGATCACCGGGCTTTCGGCGGATGAACTACAGCCGCTGCAGGGTTAACGTCCTGCCACGGCAACCGTTGCCCGGCGCGAAAATCCGCCGGGCAGGATTGTTTTAGCCTTCGCTTTTCACCACTTTGATCTCCACCATGCCGATCCCCAGCTGACGCGGGGAGTGACCGAGGATGTTACCCTCGTTGGTGGACTGCGGATCCGGTGGCGTGATCGTCAGCGTATTGCTGCGCGTCGGATTGTCGAAATGCAGCGTCGTGGTGGTGACATCATTGGCCAGAGTAAGCACTTGCTCACTTTGGCCAACCCGTACCGGGATCGGCTTGTTGGCATTTGGGCCATAGGCTTTGGCGGTGATCACCAGATCAAATTTCTCCGGCAGCGGTTCTTTATATTCAATCTTCACGTCGCTGCCCAACTGGGCATTGGACCACCGCCCCCACGACTCGGGACGCGAGATACCGCTGAACTGTTTAACCTCTTCCGGAGCGCCAGCGACGTTAAACACGAAGCTGTCGGCCTTGTAGCGAATATCGTTGTCGACAATTTTCAGCGTATCGACGTTTCCCTTATAGCGCTCCATATCGATAAGGGTATCCCCAAAGGCGGTTTTGCCTTGCCACTGTGGCTTATCGACGTGCTGGACCTTCTGCTCACCACCCAATTGCCCCTGTGAGACGCACCAGTCGGTGGAGAGCGCGAGTTCAGGCGCCCACAGTTGGCCCATTTTATAGCAGCGATCGATCCACACGAAGTTATCCCGCGGCGCAAAATCGGCCAGCTGGAAACGCAGCGGCGCGGAGTATTCGCTTTCCGGCAGCGGCTCCACGCGCTGGTCCGACACCCGCAGCAGCAGCGGCAGACGGAAATGGCTGCCGGAGAATGCGATCATGTTCTTCTGCGAATCGATAGTGAAACTTTTCATCTCTTTCGGGAAGTTCCACAGGCGGATCACGTCCGGTTTCCAGGCGAGGATTTTCTCTTTCATGTTCATGAAAATACCGGAGAGCGACTGGCCGGAAAGACTACTGCGCCCGAGACCAATAAAGTTATCGCCGCCGAGAATGTCGAGCACCGTCGCGCCGTTATCCATGGTGTTGCGTTTCACCGCCAGGGTCTCCTGCTGCGGTTGATCGCCACGCAGGACAAAGAACAGATTGCTGCGATCGTGCTTGTTGAGGTATTCCCAGGCGCTGTTCTTCATGGCCAGGTGATCGGAAGAGACCACGATGACCGTGTTTTTGAAATAGGGTGAGGCTTTGATCTTCTCTATCAGCGCGGCGATATGTTCCTGGCTGCAGCTAACGGCGCTGAAGGAGAGGTTTTTCTTACCATCCACGTCATAGCGTTTACGCTTGCAGGTGCGCGAGATAAAGCCGTCGGGGTGGTGGGTATCCACCGTCAGGGCAAATAGCGAGAAGCGTTTCCCGGACCGGGACAGTTCTTCGTATTTTTTCCACGTCTCGTCGAGCACGGTGTCGTCATAGAAGCCCCAGTCGTTGCGGTAGGTAGGATCCGCCACCGTAGTTTTTAGCTCTTCTGCCCCGTAGAGATGATCGAAGCCGTGAGATTTAAGAAATACGTCTTTGCCGGCAAAGCGCAGGTTGGCCCCCTGCACAAAATAGTTTTCATAGCCGGAGTTCTTCAGAATATCGCCAAGGCAGATATTCTGCGGAAAGAAACTGGAAACCGAGGCCGAGGCGTTACCTTCAAACGGCGCGAATAGCGGAATACCGCACTGCGAGGCGACCATACCGGCGATGGTGTAATCGGTCCCCGGCAGCTGCATGGTATTGCTGAAATCGAGCCCCTGATCTTTTATTTTACCCAGCTCAGAGGTGAGGTTAGGGAAAGCATCGTTATCAAAATAGGTGCGCTCAAGGCTTTCGCCGTAGATATACACCAGGTTCAGCTGCGGATTGGCGATTTGCTTCGACGGCTCTTTATAGTACGCGGCAAAGTCTGGATCGCCCTCGCGCGACTGGGATTTCACCAGCTCACTTATCTGATGGAACGCCGGGCTGGCATCGACGGAGGCCAGTGCCAGCAGCAGAGCCGCCAGGCTGTAGCCGACATGATGAGGATGATGCCGACGACGGCGCAGTACCCAGCCGAGGGCACCAAAGACGGCGACCAGCGCGACGGCCACGCCGACGCCCGGCAGTATGTATTTGCCGATCCCGGCCCCGGTCAGGCTGTTGGTCAAGGTGTAGAGTACCGCGTCGTTGATGCCGTCGCCGGTAAAGTAGTCGCTGGCGTAGAGGGTGATATTCAGCACCACGAACAGGCCTAACACCGTAAGCGTGGCGGCAAACCACCAGGTGTTACGTCCCGCTTTCCAGGCATAAAGCACCACCGATGCTAAAAATAAGGCGATGGATAACAACTCTGACACAGCTCATCCTCATTAACGCCAGTTATCGGCTGGCAGAACAGATTACTTTTCAAGCCACACTGTAATTGCAGCGCCATCTTGCTGCAATTCTAGCGTCATGAAAGTGTGCAGTTATTCAGAATTGGTTTAGAAGTTGCCTTTTTTGATCGGCGTCGCAGCGGGCGTGGCGGGGAAGCGGGGAGGGTAAATGGGTAAAAAAAACGTTTCAGGCCGCGCTGCCGTCGCGAAGGCGACAAACGCGGCATTAGCTGTACGTATCAGGAAAGGAAGTTAACGCCCTGTTTCAGAACCAGATCGCAGGCTTTGGTTTTTACCTGTTTTGCCAGCGAGCTGTTGCCGAGGGTATTCAGGTCCAGCTGCTGACCATTTTTGCTGTTAAGCAGACCTTGCAGGCCATCCAGATAGCTGGTGTCCTGTTTTTGTTTTTCCGGTGTACTGAGACCCAGTTTATCCAGTACCTGATTTTTGACGTTATCGGCGCTGGTCACCGAGGCGAGCTTTTGTTTAGCGCAATAAGACATGATCCCGGCGGCGTTATTCATGCTGCTAGCGGTCAGAGACTGGCTATTGCCGTTAAGCAGGCTGGTTAGCGAGGCGACGGACATGCCGCCGCCGCTGGTCTGAGAGCTACTACCGCTGAGCTGGCTGGCGGCACTGTTAAGAGAATCTTGCCAGGAGGCGGCGTTGGCACCGGTGACGGTAAATGTCCCGGCGACGAGGGCGGCAATAAGGCCATATTTTAACGATTTCATAATAGACGAACTCATAAGCGTGACTGAAGAATTGCTTTAGTATAACGCCGTCGCAGTCCGGAAATCTCTTAATACTCTTTGCCGGTGACGCGGTGGCGGTAGCTTTCCCAGTTGAAGATCACCCACAGACTGTTGCCGAGGCGCATACGATCCATCACCCGCTCACCAAGCAGTTTGTTCATCTCTTCCATATTGCTGTTGGTCAGCATTCCGGTAGGGCGTTTAGATGAGGAACGGCGGTCAACTATCTGATTAATAATGACCTTCTCATAACGAGATTCCGTCTGCATACCAATTTCATCAATCACCAGCAGGTCGACTTTGCTGAGGTCGCTCAGCAACTGCTCTTCGCTCGTTTCCCGGTTGCCGAAAGTATCTTTCATCGCTGACATAATATCGGCCACAGTGATGATTAAGACGGATTTCCCGCGCAGCAGCAGCTCGTTACAGATGGCTGCCGCCAGGTGGTTTTTGCCGGTACCCGGTTTACCGGAGAAGATAAAGCTCGCGATATTACCGTCGAACTCTTCCACGTACTGGCGCGCCCGGGCAAGGGCATTCATCTGCCCCTCGCACTCGACGCGATAGTTATCAAAAGAGCAGTTCTGATGCAGCGGACGGATCCCCGAGCGGTTGAAGGTACGCTGCATTTTCATCGCGCGGTTCTCCCGCTCCAGCGCTTCAGAACGCAGCCGGCCTTGCTCTTTTTGCCAGGCCAGCAGCTCTTCACCAGTTTTAAACGCCGGTTCGATATGAGCCGGCATCATTTTCTGCAGGCGTTTCATCAAGTCGCCAACGTTTTTCATGCTCATCCTCGGAAACCTCGCGGAATATGGCTGTCCGGTTCGCTGACGCTGTTCACGTCGCGCTTCGGCTGCCCACCATTGCTGGCGCGGCTGATTTGCACGCTGCGAGCCAGCTTCTGCTGCCACTGTACGTGGTGAAACACTTTACCTTCCGCCTGCCAGTAAGCAACGAAAGCGGCCAGCTCTTCCGGGGTGACCGGCTGGCTCAAGGCGATGCCCCATAGCGCGGCCAGGCGCTGAAAATCGGCGTCTGGCTGCCAGTCAGCGTACATGGCAAATTTACCCATTGGCACCGCAACCGGTGCCGCGGTGGGCTCCTCGAAAAACTGCGGCTCAAGCGCGATGTCGCTGCCGGGGCGTGACAGCCTGGCTTCCAGTTCCAGCAGCTGCGCCAGCCGGGCCGGCGTCAGCGCATAGAACGCCGGCGCATTATTGGCAAAAACGGCGACAGTGCCGTCAGTCGATTTCGCCAGCAGCGCCGCGTGCTGCTGGAGGAACTCTTCCAGGCCGCTAAAATGGGAGGTTAAAATTCGCGAAGACATAACTCTATCTCAACTCTGAACTGCAAAGAGTGGGGGGATCTGCACATAGTAGCACAGAGCCCATCGCGGAAGGAGCGTCGCGATTTTACCGCGACGCCAGGATTAGACGCGAGGGCGCTTACGATACAGCCACAGACCGGGTATCGACAGGCCAATGGACAGGGCGCCTACAATAGAAGACGCCTTTAAAAAATTGCTCAGCAGTAAAATCATCATCTCTTCCGAATAACCAAAATGACTGATTTTTACCGCGGAAATCATCGCGGTGTAGGCCGAGATGCCGGGAAACATCGGGATCACGGCGGCGACGGTAAAAATCTTTGGATGCGCCAGATACCAGCGCGACCACTGAATGCCGATGCTGCCCACCAGAAGGGCAGCGAGAAAGGTGGCCCATTCAATATTAAATCCCGCGCTCATCATGACCATACGCGAGCCGTGACCTATCGCCCCCAGTAGCGCACACCAGCGCAGGGCACGCTGGGGGACATTAAAGACCATCGCAAAACCGACGGCTGGAATGGCTGCCAGCACCATGTCTTCCGCCAGCGCAAAGATAAACGAGATTATGCCCATCCGCGCAGCCCCCATACGGTCATCGCCATTACCACGCCAATGCAGGTGGCGAGGGTTAGCAGGCTGGCGATCGCCCAGCGGGCGAGCCCGGTATTGATATGTCCTTTAAACATGTCGGCAACGGCGTTGATCAAAGGAAAACCCGGAACCAGCAGCAGGACGCTGGCGGCCATGGCGATGGTCGGCGTACTGGCAAAAGCCGGCAGGCGCAGCAGCAGCCCGGAGATGGTGGTGGCGACAAACGCGGTAATGCAGAAGTTGATCTGCGGATGCATGGAGCGGTGGGTCAGCACCTGGCGAATGTACATGGCGACCGTGCTGGCGCAAAAGCTGACCAGCGCCCCGTCCCAGCCGCCGTTATTCAGTTTGCAGAAACAGGCGCAGGAGAGACCTACCATCAGGACCAGCAGCCAGCGCGGATAGCGCAGAGGAACGATCTGCGCAAAGCGCTTCTCGACATCGCGATAGTCCAGCAGTTTATGCTCGGCGAGGATCACAATATGCTGCACTTCCGTCACCACATGCATATTGATACCGCGGTCGACATTTTTACGCGTTGAGGTGAGACATTCGCCATCTTTAATGGTGGTCAGCACGATGGCATTCGAGGAGATGGCGCTTTCCACGCTGTCCATTCCCAGCGCTCGCCCGAGGCGGGTAGAAAGCTCTTCCACCAGCGCACTCTCGGCGCCGTGCTGTAACAAAAAAAGACCACACTGGATACATAAACGTGTGATTGCCCGCTGCTGTGACCGATCAACCTGCATAATTCCCCTGCTGTCCGCGACGTCTGGTTATCTGTCGATACTTTAACCTGAAGCGCCGTAGCGGCTGAGGGGGGCGGGATCAAATAATATGCAAAAATGTCCCGGCTGGCGGGGCGGCAGAATTTGAAGCGTCCCACACTTTTGCCAGTTTGGTGAAAAGTGCAATTTTTATCGCCATTCATCCCTTCTTTTTCCCGTCTGACTTATCAAAAATGCAGGAAAGCACTTTTATTAAACAAAAAATATACAAATAATTAACCCTGCAAGAGTGAGACATCCCTATGAAAACACAGGTCGCGATTATCGGCGCAGGCCCTTCCGGACTGCTGCTGGGGCAATTGCTGCACAATGCCGGGATCCATACCGTGATCCTTGAGCGTCAAACGCCGCAGTATGTGCTGGGGCGTATTCGCGCCGGAATTCTGGAAAGCGGCACCGTCGATCTGCTTCGTGAAGCGGGTGTGGCGCAGCGAATGGACGCTGAAGGCCTGGTGCATCATGGGGTGGAATTTCTGTTTGACGGCCAGCGGGTGCCAGTCGCCCTGAGCGAACTGACCGACGGCAAGAGTGTAATGGTTTACGGCCAGACCGAAGTGACTCGCGATCTCATGGCGGCCCGAGCCGCCAGCGGCGCACCGATCGTCTACGGCGTGAGCGAGGTGGTTATCCATGACGCTAAAAGCGACCGGCCGACGATCACCTACCTCAGCGAAGGTGAAACTTGCCGCCTGGAGTGCGACTTCATTGCCGGTTGCGACGGGTTCCACGGCGTGTCGCGGCAGAGTATTCCCCGTGACGTCCTCAAAACCTACGAAAGCATTTGGCCGTTTGGCTGGTTAGGCCTGCTGGCGGATACGCCGCCGGTCAATCCAGAGCTGATCTATGCGCATCATCAGCGAGGATTCGTGTTGTGTAGTCAGCGCTCACTTACTCGCAGCCGCTACTATCTCCAGGTTCCACTGAGCGATAAGGTGGAAGCATGGTCGGACGAACGCTTCTGGCAGGAGCTGAAGTACCGCTTGCCGGAGGATCTGGCATCAAAGTTAGTGACTGGTCACTCACTTGAGAAGAGTATTGCCCCTCTGCGCAGCTTCGTCGTGGAGCCGATGCAGTATGGCCGATTGTTCCTCGTGGGGGATGCCGCGCATATCGTTCCACCGACCGGCGCTAAAGGATTGAACCTGGCGGCGTCGGATGTGAACTATCTGTGGCGGATCCTGCGCGAATACTACCATCACGGCCGGAGCGATCTGCTGGCGAGCTACTCGCGACTGGCGCTGGATCGGGTCTGGAAAGGGGAACGCTTTAGCTGGTTTATGACCCGCCTGCTGCACGATTTCCCGGACCAGAGCGAGTTTGATGCCAAAATGCAGGCAGCCGACCGTCGATACTATCTTGGCTCACGCGCCGGGTTGACCACCATCGCGGAAAACTACGTAGGTTTGCCCATAGAACGCGTCACCTGACGAAAGAGGAGTGACTATGCCGCCCATGCAAACGGTTCCCGTATTTAAGCTGTATGGCGAAGAACGCGGTTGGCCGACGCCGGATCTGCTGCACTGCGAGTCGATTTTGCAGCGCAGCAGTCTGTATGAATGGCACATCCGCGTCCACCAGCATGCGGAAATGGTCCAGCTCCTCTATCTGCATAAGGGCCGGGCGGAGATAGAAATTGAAGGCAGCACCGTGGTGGTAACGGAATCCTGCATTCAGGTGGTTCCAGCGCTGTGTATTCATGGATTTCATTTTTCACCGGGAACGCAAGGATATGTGCTCTCCCTGGCGCTGCCGCTGCTGAGCCGGTTCGAAAATCAGTTCGGTCGCCCCCTGGATGTGCTTGGCGTGCCGCAGTGTGTGCCGGTGGGCCGTTCCCGCGGGCGCATACATACGCTGTTTTCAGCGCTACGCGAGGAGTACTGCGAAGAGCACGATGCTCGGGAAATGATGCTGTATTCGCTGCTGGGAACGCTACTGGTCTGGCTGAACCGGCAGTGTTGCCCTGCGCCGCTCGCGGAAAATAAAGCTGAGCGAAAGCGCAGCATGATGCGCCACTTTTCCCGGCTTATTGAGAGTCACTACCGGCAGCATCTTCCGCTGGCGGAGTACGCGAAGCTGATTGGGCTGTCAGTGACTCACCTGAATTATTTATGCCGCGAGTTTCATGGCTGTAGCGCGCTCGGAGTATTGCATCAGCGCTTAATGCTTGAAGCACGGCGTAATCTGCAGTATACCCGGATGACGGTAACGCAACTCGCTGATTATTTGGGTTTTAGCGATGCAGCCTACTTCTCTCGTTTTTTCCGGCGCTATAGCGGCATGTCTCCAAAAGCATTTAGAGAAACAATTAAAGACAATGCTTCATAATGTTCAGTGCTGAAATTATTTTTGCTTAATAATGTTTTTATCTTTTCTAATTTATTAGCGCCGAGGTATCTGTGCTAATATTAATCGCAAGTATACACAGGAATAATATTTACACGGTATGACCACGGTTCGGTCATTACGTATACCGTGTACGCAGGCCATGAATATAATTTTTATATTCATTTAGAGAATGATACGGCGATGAGGCTATGCGCCTATCGTTTGCGGGCATGCGAAGGAACTTCGACAGGAAGCGGAGGTGTTATGTTACCAGGACAAGGTAAGTTCGGTGTTATTATTAGTAAAATTCCCGTCATGCAGTCAGGTCTAAAGGTTATATTTAACGAAAACCTTCCTGATTACGAACTCAGTTTTTGCCGTTCTCATGATGAGCTCACTCTCTTGCAACTGCGGCGGGCGGTACTGGTGGTGGCCGATATCTCCGGCGAGATAGCGCACCCCCGGGCCGTTTGCGAGCGTTATTACTCTCTGATGACTCAGTATCGAGATATTCACTGGGTTTTTATGGTTAGCGACAGTCTCTATCCCTTAGCCGTTGAACTCTTAATTCGTCCTGAAAGCTCGTTGGTCTCCGAGAGCGAGCCCATCAATCGGCTGATAGAGGTGATTTGCGCCGGCAGTCGTGCTGCCGAGCAAATTAGCCGTACGCTATTTACCGTGGACGAGGACAGCGATTTCGCAACCTATCACTCTGCGGCGATGTTGACCCTTTCTGAACGCAAGGTTTTGCGTCTTCTGGCAAAGGGATGGGGAATTAACCAAATCGCCTCGCTGTTGAAAAAGAGTAATAAAACTATCAGCGCGCAGAAAAATAGCGCAATGCGTCGCTTATCACTGCGAAGCAATGCTGAAATGTACGCCTGGATCAACAGCGCGCAGGGAATGCAAGAGCTGAATATCAATTCAGCTTACGGGGAGCAAATGGAATGGAAAAAAATAGCACAACCCGCCATGTCGCCATCGTAGAAAAATGTGTGATGACGGAAATGGCATGGCGCTATATCTTTAGCCGTAAAGATAATCGCCAATATCATATTCATTTTTTTAAAAGTGTCAGCCAGCTCAGGGAAGTGGAAAAATCATTTCCCTGGTCAGCTATTATTTTTTCCCTGTCGGGTAGCCGTTCATCAAGAGCAGAGAGCTTGCTGTTTCTTCATGAAATAGCGCGGCGTCGGCCGGAAGTGCAAACGATTATTCTGGCAAATAGCGAAAGTGAAATGCACCTGATTGGCCACCTCATGCCGGCCTGCCTGCATGGTATATTGAATAAATGTGCGCCACGACGTGGGTTGCAGGAGCGTTTGTTACATCTGCTGGATAATCACCCTGTTACCGGCAGTGAGCGATTTTGCGATAGAGAGGCGTGCAACGATCCGTTGAGTCCGACGGAGCACGCCATTCTTCGCTATATGTCCTGGGGATATTCGCTGTCCGAAATTGCGATACAGCTGAACCGGAACATAAAAACTATCCGTGCGCATAAGTTTAATGCCATGACCAAGCTCGGGGTTCGCTCAGACATTGGTTTATTAAACGCGGCGGATATTTTGCTGCATTTACCTGTTAGCGCTACGACCTGCGCTGTTATGCAGGTGGCGTAATGCGATTATAAGCATACGTCTACCCACGTCGCATCAGTGAGCTGCGCCATTCGTTCTGGTTCGATACGAACGGCGCTGTGAATGGCTCCGGCTGCGGGCAGCACTTCCTGATAGCGTCTGAGAGATACATCGCAATAGACGGACAGCGGGTTCTCAAGACCAAACGGGCACACTCCGCCGACCGGATGACCGGTCCAGGTCACCACCTCATCGCTGCTCAACATGCGCGCTTTCGCGCCAAAGGTCTCTTTCAGTTTTTTATTATCCAGCCGCGCATCGCCTCTGGCGACGATCAATACAATCTTATCCTTGATCTTCAGCGACAGCGTTTTCGCGATTTGTCCCGGCTCAACGTTGTGCGCGGCGGCAGCCAGCTCAACGGTTGCGGTGCTCTGATTTAACTCGATAATTTCGATATCGGGGGCGTGTTCGGCAAAAAACTGCCGTACAGACTGCAGACTCATTGGATTCTCCTGATTAAAGCCTGTTTAAATCTGTCACAAGCCCGGCGGAGTGTAAATATCGATGCCAACAATCCAGATTCTTTCTATTTTGTCGATCTCCTTCACATTCACCGTAACCGGTTACTGTAACCGGTTGCGGTTAATCGCGTTGAGATGAATACTGGAACAGTCACTTCTCCGTTTATTTATAACAAAAGAGCCGTGTATGAATCGTTGGATCATGAACAGTATAGCCGGTGACATAATCGATCAGCGGCTTGCTGACTCAAAAAGCGGTCATCGTAACGGCAAGGTAATCGTTGTTGGGCCAGTATCTATAGCCTGTCAGGAGGGCTACTATGTCTGCTAACCATGCTGCGTTTAATTTGATATTTCGCTTTGTAGAAAATTACATTAGCCCCATCGCAGGGCGGATCTCATCGCAGCGTCACGTCATGGCTATTCGTGACGGTTTTATCTCAGCGATGCCATTTATGATCGTCGGATCATTCCTGCTGGTATTTGCTTATCCTCCTTTCTCGCCTGATACCACCTGGGGTTTTGCCCGCGCCTGGTTGGATCTGGCAAAAGAGTTTGAAGGACGTATTTTGACCCCCTTTGATATGACGATGGGGATCATGTCGATCTACATTTGCGCCGCAATCTCCTACAATCTCGGTAAGCACTACGAGAAATCCAATCAGCTTGATCCCTTTATGTGCGCAATGCTGTCGATCATGGCCTTTTTGCTGATTGCCGCGCCGAAGACGAATGGCACGCTGCCGGTGGATAGCCTCGGGGGCACCGGGATCTTTACCGCGATTCTGGTGGCGATATTCTGTGTAGAGATGATGCGTTTTCTTAAGGCGCATAACATCGGCATCCGGCTGCCGGATCAGGTTCCGCCGATGATCAAAAACTCGTTTGATCTGCTGATCCCTGTGCTGGTGGTTGTGCTGACGCTGTATCCACTGAGCCTGTTTATTCAACACCATTTTGACATGCTGATCCCGCAGGCCATTATGGCTATTTTCAAACCACTGGTTTCGGCAGCTGATTCTCTGCCGGCAATTCTGCTGGCGGTGCTTATTGGTCATCTGTTGTGGTTTGCCGGGATCCATGGTGCGGCGATTGTGTCCGGGATGCTGCAGATGTTCTGGCTGACCAACCTCGGTATGAACCAGCAGGCGCTGGCCCAGGGCGCGCCTTTGCCGCATATCTTTATGGAGGCGTTCTGGACCTTCTTTATCGTGGTCGGCGGTTCTGGCGCCACCATGGGGCTGGTGTTCTGTTACCTGCGCAGCCGCTCAGCGCATTTGCGTTCCATTGGCCGTCTGAGCGTGGTGCCAAGCCTGTTTAATATTAACGAACCGGTTATCTTCGGCACGCCTATCGTTATGAACCCGGTGTTCTTTATTCCGTTCCTGCTGGCGCCGATGGTGAACGCGGTGCTGGCCTGGGCGGCAATGAAGCTGGATCTGATTGGCCGCGTTATCTCGGTAGTACCGTGGACGGCACCTGCGCCGATTGGCGGGGCCTGGGCGCTGGGCTGGGATTTCAGGGCGGCGATTCTGGTGATCGTGCTGGCCTGTGTGTCGGCGATTATCTACTTCCCGTTCTTTAAGGTGTATGAGAAACAGCTCCTTGCCCAGGAAGCGGAAGAGGCCGAACGGGCGGAGCAGGAGAGTCAACAGACCGCATAACGATGAGCGGGCGGCGACGGCCGCCCGTTTTATGACCTGCTGGGGGTTATTTTAGGGTGCAGTCGCCGCACTGTTGGACATCCGGCAGGCGATAGCGCTGACAGCAGGTGCGTCGGACTAACTGCCCTTCACGCAGCACCACCGTTCGCCACAGCGGGTTATCCTGGCCATCGGCGAGCTGTTTTTCAAAGAAGCAGTGCTGACGTAACGTGGCAAGCTGTTCCTCACCCAGCAGCGCGCGCATTTCCCCAAGATACCAGTTAATCAAATAACCCGTATTGCTCCAGATAAGTTTGCTATTGATCTCGCCCGTCGCCGCCAGCGCCTCAACAACCGGCTGCAGGGTGCGCGTTACCAGGGCATCCATCCGCGCCTGTGGTGAAAGCCTCTCGATGTCGGGATCGCTATGCACATCAATCCAGAAGCATGCCGCCCGGCCGCTTTCATGAAATTCGACATGGAAATGTTCTGGCGCCAGGCTGAGGCCTTGCGGTTCATTGAGCAGCGCCAGCATTAGCGGCGGCACCAGCAGTCCGATATACCATTGCGCCCAGAGCGAAAGCAGGGGCTTCTGTTCCCGCGGCAGCGTCGGTTGATGACGATAGATATGATCGGAGTAAGTTGCCAGCAGAGAGCGTAAGGCGGTGGATTGCGACCATTCGGCAAGCGTTAACGCGTGCCGTGGCGCGGGTTCGTCAAGGCGCAGGAAATCGAGCAGATGGGGACGCAGGGTCGCGATTTTTTCCCGAATACTCTCCGCCAGAGCGCGCTCGGCCGTCGGGAGGGGAGCCCGCCAGATGAGTTCATCGCTGAGAGGAAGAGAACGCCAGGCCATGCGATTTCCAGATACAAATCTAAATGATAATGATTCCTGATATTAGTTGTTTGCAGACGGCATGGCAAGAATTTTATCGGCGTCGCGGCGCGTGAAAACTAGCTAGCAAGAATAATGTTACGGCCTTTATTTTTGGCCTCATAAAGTGCCCCATCGGCTCGCGCCAGCGCTTGCTCAATGTTGTCATCAATCAATGGCGTCAGGCCAATGCTGATGGTGACGTTGGTCGCGACGCTTTCATTAAACATATGGGGGATCTTCAGATCGTAGACTCGCTGACGAATGCGTTCGGCTGCCTGCCAGGCCGTTTCTTTACTGCTGTTGGTCAGCAGCACCATAAACTCCTCTCCGCCAAAACGGGCAACAATATCGCGTGAGCGCACGGCGTTACGAATGGCGGCAGAGACGCGAATCAGCGCCTGGTCACCCATCATATGGCCATAGTGGTCGTTATAGGCTTTGAAATGATCGATATCGAGAAGCAGCACATAGTGGTTATCGCCGTCCAGCGCCAACAATGTGTCGAGGCGATTTTGCAGCCCGCGGCGATTATACAGACCGGTCAAGGGATCCAGCATACTGAGATCATTGAGCGTATTGCGTTCCTGCATCAGTTTATCCATTAATCCCTGAGTAAAGGCATCGCTGCGCCTCTGGATAATATTTTGCAGGGTAATGCCGGCAATAGGCAGCATAAAACAGTAGGTCATACGCAACCATTGTTCCCCCTCCGCCATTATCAGGCAGGCAAGGAAAGTCGGTAAAGAGTGAAGGGTAAAGGCAGTGATATTATTGGCAAAAGCGATGGTGCCAATAAACAGAATGCTTAATAGGGCGATCACCAGATAGTTAAAATGCGGTGGTGTCAATAGCATCGATTTTGCCACTACGTGCCATGCCCACAGCATGCCAAATAACAACGAGATAGCAGGAATATTTATTTTTGATTGCGGCCATTTCCAGTGCCAGAGCAGCAACAGCCCGCTGCAGGTCACGATCAGGGCGCAGGGCAGCGTAAAACGGACTACCGTAAATAGTGGGCTGACCAGCGACAGAGAGGAAGAAATGAAATTAAGCAGTAAAAAAAGGCGTAAGGAATATTGATATTTTTGTGCGTAGTGTGCTCGCCAGGTTTGTGCAGTCATATCGGAAGAATCATTATTAGTCGTTAAATTTCAAAATGATGAAAGCCAAAAATGAAGAGTCTGATAACAATGTGCAAAAAAAGGTTATTTGCAAAATAAGCAAAATATTTAATATATATCGTTAATCCGCTTAATTTATCACCTTCATGAATGTATGTCATTACCGCGAACGTAAAGAAAAAGGAGCAGAGCACATCGCAAATGACAAATGATAAAGATTGTCATATGATATTGATTATCATTATTGTTGTGAGAGGTGAAACCATGCTGCAGCGAGCATTAGGAAGCGGCTGGGGAGTGGTGATTCCCGGCGCGCTGATTGTCGCTCTCGGGTATGCCGGGGTATCGGCTGACGTATGGCGGTTGCTGGTCGCGGCGGGCATGCTGATGTCTGCGGCAATGATATGGCATCGTCAACTGCGCCATTTTATTCTGCTACCATCGTGCGTCGCACTGATTAGTGGAATCATGCTGATGCTGCTGGATATCAAACTGAGGGGATGAGGCCGGGGAGGGAAGAATATTGGTGCGAGGGGGGGGACTTGAACCCCCACGTCCGTAAGGACACTAACACCTGAAGCTAGCGCGTCTACCAATTCCGCCACCTTCGCACAGTATTCTTTCTTTAGATATTGCCTCGTTGGTGCGAGGGGGGGGACTTGAACCCCCACGTCCGTAAGGACACTAACACCTGAAGCTAGCGCGTCTACCAATTCCGCCACCTTCGCATACCATCGACACTATGAAAGTATCGTTACCACGGAGGCGCATTCTAGTGGTTTTCGGCGGCACGTCAATAGTTAATTATGCAGGTTGTATCGATTGCTGCAAAAATGGCCGGATTTGTTCGCAGTAAGCGCCAGCGGCACCGCAAACGGGCCGCTGGCGTGAGGGGGTTATTTTTTCGCCTGACGGGTCATGATGGTGCGATAGACCTTAAAGCGCCCGGTCTGAGCGATCACTTCATGGAAGCCGAACGTTTCATCCAGCACCTGCGGATAGGGCAGGAAGGCGTTGGCGACAATGCGTAGCTCGCCGCCGCTATTCAGATGGCGAACCGCGCCGCGGATCAGCGCCTGGGCCGCCTCGAGGCTGGTTTGCAACCCGTCATGGAATGGCGGGTTAGAAATGATCATGTCGAAGCGGCCATTGACCTCGGAGAAGACGTTGCTGGCAAACACATCGCCTGCAAAACCGTTGGCGGCAAGGGTCGCGCGGCTGGCTTCCACCGCCGGGGCGCTGACGTCGCACAGAGTCAGGCGCACCTTCGGTGAATGGCTGGCCAGCACCGCGGCCAGCACGCCCGCGCCGCAGCCGACATCCAGCACTTTTCCTTTGGTATGCGGCTCGAGGGTGGAGAGCAGCAGCTGGCTGCCTACGTCCAAACCATCGCGGCTAAAGACACCTGGCAGGGTTTTGATGGTCAGATTATCCAGCGCATATTCGCCCCAGAACGCGTCGGCGTTGAAGGATGGCTGCTTTTCCAGACGGCCATGATAGAGGCCACAGCGGCGGGCGCTATCCACTTTGTTTAGTGGCGCATATTCAGCCAACATCTGCTCCGCGCTGCGGACGCCGCTGCGGTTTTCACCGACGACAAAAATGTCGCTTCCCACTGGTAGCAGAGCGAGCAGATTCATCAGCTGGAACTGCGCCTCAGGTTTGTTCTTCGGCCAGTAGTAGATCAGGGTGTCACATTCAGCGACGTCAGCGGCCTCGGCCACTAAACTAAAGCGGACATTGTCACCCATTTGGCGGTTGAGGACCTGCCAGTGGTGGAACTGTTGGGTGTGGGCGCGGCTGGCCGCGGTATCCAGACGTGCAGGCAGATCATCCTGCAGGTCACCGGCAAACAGAACGCGGGCGGACTCGAAATCATCACTGTGGCGCAGCAAGACTTCACTTGCCGGGGTAAAAGCGGACATGAAACACTCCTTCATTAAGACTGGCGCCGATTATAGTAGTTTGTTGGCGCAGATACGACGGATTTGCTATATTGCGCGCTTGTTTACCAGGAGTGTTTCGCTATGACATCCCGACGAGACTGGCAACTACAGCAGCTGGGCATTACCCAGTGGTCGCTGCGCCGACCGGGGGCGTTGCAGGGCGAAATCGCTATCTCGCTGCCTGAACATATTCGTCTGGTGATGGTGGCGGAAAGCCCGCCGTCGCTGACTGAACCGCTGATTGGCGACATATTGCGCGCGCTGGCCGTTACGCCAGATCAGGTCCTGCAGCTCACCCCCGAGCGGGTGGCGATGCTACCGCAGGACAGCCGCTGCAACAGCTGGCGGTTGGGTACAGAGGCATCGCTGCCGCTGGCGGGCGCCCAGGTGTCTACCCCCGCTTTTGATGAACTTCAGACCAGCGCGCCGGCTCGTAAGGCGCTCTGGCAACAAATCTGCGCACATGAACACGATTTCTACCCTCAGCACGGGTGATTTATCTAAAGCCTGGCAAATCGAAAAACGCGCCCACGCCTTCCCGTGGAGCGAACAAACCTTTGCCAGTAATCAGGGTGAACGTTATCTGAATTACCAACTGGCAGTGGATGGAGAAATGGCAGCGTTCGCCATTACGCAGATAGTCCTCGATGAAGCGACGCTGTTTAATATCGCCGTCGACCCGGCATACCAGCGCCGCGGTCTGGGACGGGAACTGCTGGAACATGTCATTGATGAAGTTGAAAAACTGGGCGTCGTCACGCTATGGCTGGAGGTGCGCGCTTCCAACGCTGCCGCCATTGCGCTGTATGAAAGCGTAGGCTTTAACGAAGCGACCATCCGCCGCAACTACTATCCGACGGTCGACGGGCGCGAAGACGCCATTATTATGGCTCTGCCAATCAGTATGTAAGACAAGGTGATACGATGAAATGGGACTGGATTTTCTTTGATGCCGATGAAACGTTGTTTTCGTTTGATTCTTTCAGCGGCTTACAGCGGATGTTTCTCGACTACAGCGTGACATTTACCGCCGAAGATTTTCAGCACTATCAGGCCGTGAATAAGCCGCTGTGGGTGGATTATCAAAACGGCGCCATCACCTCGCTGCAGCTACAGCACCAGCGCTTTGACAGCTGGGCGGAACGTTTGAACGTTAAGCCGGGTGAGCTCAACGATGCGTTTATGAATGCGATGGCGGAAATCTGTGCCCCGCTGCCGGGAGCAGTCTCGCTGCTCAACGCGCTGCAGGGCAAGGTCAAGATGGGCATCATCACCAACGGTTTTACCTCGCTGCAGCAGACTCGTCTGGAGCGCACAGGTTTACGCGATCACTTTGATTTACTCATTATTTCTGAAGAAGTTGGCGTCGCCAAGCCGGATGCGCGCATCTTCGATTACGCGCTGGCGCAGGCGGGTAATCCACCGCGCTCGCGAGTACTGATGGTCGGTGATACCGCTGAGTCGGATATTCGCGGTGGCGTGAATGCCGGACTGGCGACCTGCTGGCTGAATGCGCACCAGCAAACGTTGCCAGCAGACCTGCAGCCCGACTGGACGGTGACCTCGTTAAGCGAACTGGAGCAGCTCCTGTGTAAACACTGATTGCCTCCCCCCTATTGATGGGTAAAATAGCCGCAATTTTTCGTATTCCACATGCGCGGCGCATTGCTGCGTTTACTTAGAAGATTAATTATGACGTTGTCTCCTTATCTGCAAGAGGTGGCCAAACGCCGCACTTTTGCCATTATTTCTCACCCGGATGCCGGTAAGACCACCATCACCGAAAAGGTGCTGCTGTTCGGACAGGCGATTCAGACCGCCGGTACCGTAAAAGGCCGTGGCTCCAGCCAGCATGCAAAGTCCGACTGGATGGAGATGGAAAAACAGCGTGGGATCTCAATCACCACCTCGGTGATGCAGTTCCCATACCACGACTGCCTGGTGAACCTGCTGGATACCCCGGGGCACGAAGACTTCTCCGAAGATACCTACCGTACTCTGACGGCGGTGGACTGCTGTCTGATGGTGATTGACGCGGCGAAAGGCGTCGAAGACCGGACCCGTAAGCTGATGGAAGTTACCCGTCTGCGCGACACGCCGATCCTCACCTTTATGAACAAACTTGACCGTGATATCCGCGATCCGATGGAATTGCTGGATGAGGTTGAGAATGAGCTGAAAATCGGCTGTGCGCCGATTACCTGGCCTATCGGCTGCGGCAAGCTGTTCAAAGGCGTTTATCACCTCTACAAAGACGAAACCTACCTGTACCAGACCGGTAAAGGCCACACCATTCAGGAAGTGCGCATCGTGAAGGGGCTCAACAACCCGGATCTCGATGCGGCGGTGGGGGAAGACCTGGCGCAGCAGCTGCGCGACGAGCTGGAGCTGGTGCAGGGCGCGTCGAACGAGTTCGATAAAGATCTGTTCCTGGCCGGCGAAATCACGCCGGTCTTCTTCGGAACCGCGTTAGGCAACTTCGGCGTTGACCATATGCTGGATGGGCTGGTGGAGTGGGCCCCGGCGCCGATGCCGCGTAACACCGACACGCGTGAAGTCACTGCCACGGAAGAGAAATTCACCGGCTTCGTGTTTAAAATTCAGGCCAACATGGACCCGAAACACCGCGACCGCGTGGCTTTCATGCGCGTGGTGTCTGGTAAATATGAAAAAGGCATGAAGTTGCGTCAGGTGCGTATCGGTAAAGACGTGGTGATTTCCGACGCCCTGACCTTTATGGCTGGCGACCGTTCTCACGTAGAAGAAGCATATCCGGGCGATATCATCGGCCTGCATAACCACGGTACCATTCAGATTGGCGATACCTTCACCCAGGGCGAGATGATGAAGTTCACCGGTATTCCGAACTTCGCACCGGAACTGTTCCGCCGTATTCGTCTTAAGGATCCGCTGAAGCAGAAACAGCTGCTGAAAGGGCTGGTTCAGCTCTCTGAAGAGGGCGCGGTCCAGGTCTTCCGCCCGATCGCTAATAACGATCTGATCGTTGGCGCCGTCGGTGTGCTGCAGTTTGACGTGGTGGTAGCGCGTCTGAAAAGCGAATACAACGTGGAAGCGATTTATGAATCGGTCAACGTGGCCACCGCGCGCTGGGTTGAATCCACGGACGTGAAGAAATTCGAAGAGTTCAAACGTAAAAACGAAGTTCAGCTGGCGCTGGATGGCGGCGATAACCTGACCTATATCGCTCCGACAATGGTCAACCTGAACCTGACGCAGGAGCGTTATCCTGACGTGGTGTTCCGCAAAACGCGCGAGCACTAATCCCTGACGAAGCGCGGCGCAGGCCGCGCTTTTTTCCTGTTACGCCCCTGTACCCTTCCTTCTGGAAAGTTCTTAAAACACCGCTAATTCGTCTGTTTTTTATCCATATCCTCCGCAACCCCTTCGTCTGTCTACTATATTTAATTCGTGATTTTAAAAATGCTGGCGTAATTCACTGCGATAAGACGCCAGCGCTGGTGAAAAAACGAGGACATCACGATGACCAGACTAAAGAATGCCAATATGTTGCTGGCGCTCTTCTTAGGCTTAGCCGCGTTGAACGCCTCGGCAGAGACGGAAAAAACAACGGTAGACAGTGCGAAGTCGGCTGCCAGCAACGCGGGAGAGGCGGTAGACAATTCGATTAATAAAGTCGGCGATTTTATGGACGACAGTACCATTACCGCTCGGGTAAAAGCGGCGCTAATCGACCATAAAGACATTAACTCCGGCGATATTTCGGTGAAAACGGAAAACAAAGTGGTCACCCTCAGCGGCGACGTCACCAGTGCTGAACAGAAAAGTCAGGCACTGAGCGTAGCGAAAGGGGTCGAAGGCGTCTCGCGCGTTAACGACAAGCTGACGGTCCATCATAAATCATCGAGCGAGACGGCGACGCTGAAAGGCTATGCCGGGGATACCGCTATTACCAGTGAAGTGAAAGCTAAGCTGCTGGCGGATGACATTGTCCCTTCGCGCAATGTGAAAGTCGAAACCAACGCCGGCGCGGTGCATCTGACCGGTACGGTGGCTTCCGCGGCGCAGGCGGAGCGTGCCGCAGAGATTGCGAAAGCGGTTTCTGGTGTGAAAAGCGTGCGTAACGATCTTAGCGTTAAGTAAACCGAGTTATTAACAAAAGTGTTGTCTGGCCAAGGTTGCCGAACGAATAGCAGCATCCACTGAGCGATGAGCTATGCAGAAAGGGTGCGCAAACCGCTGTTCACCGTCCATTATGGTAAGGAGAAAAGTATGTTTCGATGGGGAATTATTTTTCTGGTCATTGCATTAATTGCTGCGGCCCTGGGCTTTGGTGGTCTGGCGGGTACTGCCGCTGGCGCCGCGAAAATCGTCTTTGTCGTCGGGATTATCCTGTTCCTGGTGAGCCTGTTTACAGGACGCAGACGTCCTTAGGCGGCCCGCGATGCGGGCGATGCCGAAGCCTGAGCATTTTTACTGACACGTCATCTTACACAAAGCCAGTCCAGCGGACTGGCTTTCGCGGTTTAAGCGACGGGCAAATTGCGTTACCTTGTCAGGAGAAGACCAATCGAACAGGAAAGCAGGGTGGGGCAACGCATTCCCGTCACGCTGGGCAATATCGCCCCGCTGGCGGTTAAACCTTTCCGACCGGGCAAGCTGGCGCTGGTATGCGAAGGCGGAGGACAACGAGGGATTTTCACCGCCGGGGTGCTGGACGAATTTATGCGCGCCGGATTTAACCCCTTTGACCTGATGCTGGGTACCTCCGCGGGCGCGCAAAACCTTTCTGCCTACATGTGTAATCAGCAAGGGTATGCGCGCAAAGTCATCACTCGCTACACCACTTCACGCCAGTTTTTCGATCCGATGCGCTTTGTGCGCGGCGGCAACCTTATCGATCTCGACTGGCTGGTAGAGGCCACTTCACAGCAGATGCCGCTGGCCATGAACTACGCCGAAGCGCAGTTCGCGCTGGGGAAAGAGCTGTGGATGTGCGCCTGCCGCGGCGATGATTACACCGCCAGCTATTTTTCACCGACGCCGCAAACCTGGCTGGATCTGATCCGCGCCTCCAGCGCCATCCCCGGTTTTTATCGCAGCGGCGTGTTGCTTGACGGCGTCAGCTACCTTGACGGCGGCGTCAGCGATGCGATCCCGGTGCAGGAGGCGGCCCGCCGTGGCGCCCAGACCATCGTGGTGATCCGCACCGTCCCTTCGCAAATGTTTTATACCCCGCAGTGGTTCAAGCGGATGGAGCGCTGGCTGGGAGAGAGCAGCCTACAGCCGCTGGTTAATCTGGTGCATCATCACGAAACCACCTACCGCGCCATTCAACAGTTCATTGAGAAACCGCCCGGTAAGCTGCGGATCTTCGAAATCTATCCACAGCGGCCATTGCGCAGTATGGCACTCGGCAGCCGGTTGCCGGCGCTGCTGGAGGACTACAAAACCGGACGCCAGTGTGGCCGTTATTTCCTGGCAACGGTGGGTAAACTGCTGGCTGACCGGCCGCCGCTGTTGCGCCATGCGCCGCGTATTGCCCGTCCGGCGCCGGTGGTGGTGCCGCCGGTACCGGTGGCCAATGAGGCACCTCAGGCAACGATCATCGCCGCACCGCAGGCGAATGACTCCAGCTTTGATCATGAGGATCTGGCATGAGCCACCGTTTTATTGATACCCACTGTCACTTCGATTTTCCCCCCTTCGCGGCAGATGAAGCCGCCAGTCTGGAACGTGCGGCACAGGCTGGTATTGAGCGGATCATCGTCCCGGCGATCTCCGCCGAGCGTTTCAGTTCAGTACTGGCGCTGGCGGCGCGGCACGAGGCGCTGTATGCCGCACTGGGCATGCATCCGATCGTCATCGAAGAGCACACCGAGGAGGGACTGACGCAGCTGGAAGCCTTGTTGGCGCAACGGCCGCCTAAGCTGGTGGCGGTGGGAGAGATTGGCCTCGATCTTTATCGCGACGATCCGCGGTTTGATCGTCAACAGGCGCTACTGGAAGCGCAGCTGCGTCTGGCAAAGCGTTACGATCTGCCGGTGATCCTCCACTCCCGACGTACCCACGATAAGCTGGCGATGCTGCTGAAAAAACATGCCCTGCCGCGTACTGGGGTGGTACATGGTTTCGCCGGCAGTCTGCAGCAGGCCGAGCGCTTCGTTCAGCTTGGCTATAAGATCGGCGTTGGCGGCACCATTACCTATCCCCGCGCCCGTAAAACCCGTGAAGTGATGGCGCGTCTGCCGCTTTCCGCTCTGCTGCTCGAGACCGATGCGCCGGATATGCCGCTTAATGGTTTTCAAGGACAGCCCAATCGCCCGGAGCAGGTTGTCCGGGTCTTCGAGTCGCTCTGCGAGCTGCGCCCGGAGCCCCCGGAAGCGATCGCCGAAGGGATCATGCAGAACACGCGCACGCTGTTCGCGCTTTCTCCTGCCCAGGTATGGTGATCGAATTCTCATTATCGTCCTTCCATCTCATTGATTTGCTTAAAATGTGTGAAGCCAGACGGGCAGGATAGTTTCAGGCCGATATAATCACGCCGTTAGTACTGGACTATCGAAACACAGGGAATCTGTATGCAAATCCTCATGGGACTTATCGGCATGGTGGTGCTGTTGGCCATTGCTGTGCTGCTCTCCAATAACCGAAAAGCCATTAACCTGCGCACCGTGCTCGGCGCCTGGATAATCCAGGTGGGAATCGGCGCGTTGATATTGTATGTACCGGCCGGGCGCTCGGCGCTGTTAGCGATGTCGAACGGCGTCGCCAGCGTTATTGCCTACGGCAATGAAGGGATCAGTTTTATTTTCGGCGGATTGGTCTCCGATAAAATGTTCGAGGTGTTTGGCGGCGGCGGCTTCGTTTTTGCCCTGCGGGTGCTGCCGGTGATCGTCTTCTTCTCGTCGCTGATTGCTGTGCTTTACTACCTGGGCATTATGCAGCTGGTGATTCGTATTCTCGGCGGCGCGCTGCGGGCAGTGCTGAAGACCTCGCGTACTGAATCGCTATCGGCTACAGCGAACATCTTTGTTGGCCAGACCGAAGCGCCGCTGGTGGTGCGTCCTTATATCGCCACCATGACTCGCTCGGAGCTGTTTGCGGTCATGTGCGGCGGCCTGGCCTCGGTGGCGGGCTCGGTACTGGCGGGCTATGCGCAGATGGGCGTTCCGCTGGAGTACCTTATTGCCGCGTCGTTTATGGCGGCGCCGGGAGGCCTGCTGTTTGCCAAAATTATCGTACCGGAAACGGAAAAACCCGACGATAACCCGGCCCATGACAGCCAAAGCGCTGACGCGGATAAACCGGCCAACGTGCTGGACGCCGCTGCCTCCGGCGCCGCGTCTGGTATGCAGCTGGCGCTCAACGTCGGTGCGATGCTGCTGGCGTTTATTGCGCTGATCGCCCTGCTGAACGGGATTCTTTCCGGCGTCGGCGGCTGGTTTAACCATCCGGATCTGTCGCTGCAGATGATCCTCGGCTGGGTCTTCTCACCGCTGGCGTGGGTAATTGGCGTGCCGTGGCACGAAGCCACGGTGGCCGGGTCGTTTATTGGCCAGAAGCTGATCATTAACGAGTTCGTCGCTTATATGAACTTTGGCGAATACCTGAAGGCGGATGCGGAAGTAGCGGCGGCCGGGCTGCAGGTGATTTCAGATCACACTAAAGCCATTATCTCTTTCGCGCTGTGCGGCTTTGCCAATCTGTCATCAATCGCCATTCTGATTGGCGGACTTGGGGGGATGGCGCCCAACCGGCGGCAAGATATCGCTCAGCTTGGGCTACGTGCGGTAGCGGCGGGGACGCTGTCCAACCTGATGAGCGCCACCATCGCCGGGGTGTTCCTCGCCCTGTAAGCCTGTCTCCTGAACCAGCGGCCACCGTGCCGCTGGTGTTGCTGTAAATGTGATAATTCCATCACCACTCTCTTTTTTGAAAAATAGCATACATTTCAAGTTGTAGCGTTTTTATTGCCCGTAAATTGGGCAAAATGTGCGCCACGCTATCGAGTGCATCTGTTATTGTGTGTTAGAATTATCACATTCTCATCGGCGGTATAGTATCGATTATGCTTAAGAGGGGACTAACGATAATTGCTGCGGTATTGAGTGGTAATTTGTGATTTTAATCACATTACAGTAATGCAAATTAGTAAGTAGTTTTCATTAACTGTGATGAATGTCGAAGTGTAACGACGAGCGAATGTTACAATAGTAACAGACTCGCAAGGTGAACAAACTATTGATCCGGCATGACGCCGGCGGAGTATGAAATGACTGATTTAAAAGCAAGCAGCCTGCGCGCGTTAAAACTGATGGACCTGACCACCCTGAATGACGACGACACCAATGAGAAAGTCATTGCCCTGTGTCATCAGGCGAAAACCCCGGTGGGTAATACCGCGGCGGTCTGCATCTACCCGCGCTTCATCCCGATCGCCCGTAAAACGCTGAATGAGCAGGGGACGCCGGATATTCGCATCGCCACGGTCACCAACTTCCCGCACGGGAATGACGATATCGACATCGCACTGGCGGAAACTCGCGCGGCGATCGCTTACGGCGCTGACGAAGTGGACGTAGTCTTCCCGTACCGCGCGCTGATTGCCGGTAATGAGCAGGTCGGTTTCGAGCTGGTGAAAGCCTGTAAAGAGGCTTGTGCGGCGGCCAACGTGCTGCTGAAAGTGATCATCGAAACCGGTGAGCTGAAAGAAGAAGCGCTGATCCGTAAAGCGTCTGAAATCTCTATCAAAGCCGGGGCTGATTTCATCAAAACCTCGACCGGTAAAGTGCCGGTAAATGCCACGCCTGAAAGCGCTCGCATCATGATGGAAGTGATCCGCGATATGGGCGTTGAGAAAACCGTTGGCTTTAAACCGGCAGGCGGCGTGCGCAGCGCGGAAGATGCGCAGCAGTTCCTGGCGATCGCTGATGAACTGTTCGGTGCCGACTGGGCCGATGCCCGTCACTACCGTTTTGGCGCATCCAGCCTGCTGGCCAGCCTGCTGAAAGCGCTGGGTCACGGCGACGGCAAGAGCGCCAGCAGCTACTAATCCCTTGATTTGCCGGATGGCGCTGCGCTTATCCGGCCTACGAATGGATGCCTGTAGGCCGGATAAGGCACTCGCGCCGTCATCCGGTAATTTATTCTCTTTGGGAGGTTACCGTGTTTCTCGCACAAGAAATTATTCGTAAAAAACGTGATGGTCAGGCATTAAGCGATGAAGAGATCCGCTTTTTCATCAACGGCATTCGCGACAATACTATCTCCGAAGGGCAGATCGCCGCGCTGGCGATGACCATCTTCTTCCACGATATGTCTATGCCGGAGCGCGTTTCGCTGACCATGGCGATGCGGGATTCCGGTACCGTTCTGGACTGGAAAAGCCTCAACCTTAACGGGCCGATCGTCGATAAACACTCTACCGGCGGCGTTGGGGATGTCACGTCGCTGATGCTGGGGCCAATGGTGGCTGCCTGCGGTGGTTATGTACCAATGATCTCCGGCCGCGGCCTCGGCCATACCGGCGGTACACTGGACAAACTGGAAGCGATCCCGGGCTTCGATATCTTCCCGAACGACAACCGCTTCCGCGAGATTATTAAAGATGTTGGCGTGGCGATTATCGGGCAGACCAGCTCCCTCGCCCCGGCCGACAAACGTTTCTATGCCACCCGCGATATTACCGCGACGGTGGACTCCATCCCGCTGATTACCGCCTCGATTCTGGCGAAGAAGCTGGCGGAAGGGCTGGATGCGCTGGTGATGGACGTCAAAGTCGGCAGCGGCGCGTTTATGCCGACTTATGAACTCTCTGCCGCGCTGGCCGAAGCGATCGTGGGTGTCGCCAACGGCGCCGGCGTGCGCACCACCGCGCTGCTGACCGATATGAATCAGGTGCTGGCCTCCAGCGCCGGCAACGCCGTTGAAGTTCGCGAAGCGGTGCAGTTCCTGACCGGCGAATACCGCAACCCGCGCCTGTTCGATGTGACAATGGCGCTGTGTGTGGAAATGCTGATCTCCGGCAAGCTGGCGGCAGACGATGCCGAGGCGCGCGCTAAGCTGCAGGCGGTGCTGGATAACGGTAAAGCGGCGGAAGTCTTTGGCCGTATGGTCGCGGCGCAGAAAGGGCCGAGCGACTTTGTCGAGAATTATGATCATTATCTGCCGACGGCGATGCTGAGCAAAGCAGTCTATGCTGATACCGAAGGTTTTATCAGCGCGATGGATACTCGCGCGCTGGGCATGGCAGTGGTTTCTATGGGCGGCGGCCGCCGTCAGGCATCAGACACCATTGACTATAGCGTTGGCTTTACCGATATGGCGCGTCTGGGTGACCGCGTCGACGGACAGCGTCCGCTGGCGGTGATCCATGCCAAAGACGAGAACAGCTGGCAGGAGGCCGCGAAAGCGGTCAAAGCGGCCATTAAACTGGACGATAAAGCCCCGGAAATTACACCGACAGTCTATCGCCGTATCACTGAATAGCGATATACTGATCTGATCGCTTTTTTGCAGCGCAAGATGTATGGAGAACAAGATGAAACGTGCATTTATCATGGTGCTGGACTCCTTTGGGATTGGTGCAACGGAAGACGCAGACCGCTTTGGCGACGTCGGCGCCGATACGCTGGGCCACATTGCAGAAGCCTGTGCCAAGGGCGAGGCTGACCACGGCCGCAAAGGCCCGCTGAATTTACCGAACCTGACCCGTCTGGGTCTGGTGAAAGCGCATGAAGGCTCCACCGGTAAAATTGCCGCGGGTATGGATGGCAATGCCGAAGTGATTGGCGCCTATGCCTGGGCGCATGAACTTTCTTCCGGTAAAGATACCCCGTCCGGCCACTGGGAAATCGCCGGCGTGCCGGTGCTGTTTGACTGGGGCTACTTCAGCGATCATGAAAACAGCTTCCCGCAGGAGCTGCTGGATAAGCTGGTTAAGCGTGCCAACCTGCCGGGCTACCTCGGCAACTGCCACTCCTCCGGGACGGTGATCCTCGATCAGCTCGGCGAAGAGCATATGAAAACCGGGAAACCGATTTTCTATACCTCGGCGGACTCGGTGTTCCAGATCGCCTGTCACGAAGAGACTTTCGGCCTCGACAAGCTGTACGAGCTCTGCGAGATCGCGCGTGAAGAGCTGACCGAAGGTGGTTACAACATTGGTCGCGTCATTGCCCGGCCGTTCGTCGGCGATAAAGCCGGTAATTTCCAGCGCACCGGTAACCGGCACGATCTGGCGGTCGAGCCGCCGGCGCCGACCGTGCTGCAGAAGCTGGTAGACGAGAAAAACGGCCATGTGGTGTCCGTGGGTAAAATCGCCGATATCTACGCCAACTGCGGCATCACTAAGAAAGTGAAAGCCACCGGGCTGGACGCGCTGTTCGACGCGACCATCAAAGAGATGAAGGAAGCGGGCGACGAGACCATCGTCTTCACTAACTTCGTCGACTTTGACTCCTCCTGGGGCCACCGTCGCGATGTCGCCGGCTATGCGGCGGGTCTGGAGCTGTTCGACCGCCGTCTGCCGGAGCTGATGGAGCTGGTTGGTGAAGACGACATTCTGATCCTCACCGCCGACCACGGCTGCGACCCGACCTGGACCGGTACTGACCACACCCGTGAACATATCCCGGTGCTGGTGTACGGCCCGAAAGTGAAACCAGGTTCGCTCGGTCACCGTGAAACCTTCGCGGACATCGGCCAGACTCTCGCGAAATACTTTGGTACGTCTGACATGGAATATGGCAAAGCCATGTTCTGAGGTCATTGCCCGGTGGCGCACAGCGATCCGGGCCTACGGTTTGTAGGCTGGGTAAGGCGTAGCCGCCACCCGGCAAAAACAACAATGTAAAAGGAACTGAAGATGGCAACTCCTCACATTAACGCAGAAATGGGCGATTTCGCTGACGTCGTTTTGATGCCGGGCGACCCGCTGCGCGCGAAGCACATTGCAGAAACCTTCCTTGAAGACGTGCGTGAAGTGAACAACGTGCGCGGCATGCTGGGCTTCACCGGTACCTATAAAGGCCGCAAAATCTCCGTGATGGGCCACGGGATGGGTATCCCGTCCTGCTCTATCTACACCAAAGAGCTGATCACCGATTTCGGCGTGAAGAAAATCATCCGCGTGGGCTCCTGCGGCGCGGTGCGTGAAGATGTCAAACTGCGTGACGTGGTGATCGGCATGGGCGCGTGCACCGACTCTAAAGTGAACCGTCTGCGTTTCAAAGACCATGATTTTGCGGCGATTGCCGATTTCGGCATGGTGCGTAATGCGGTAGACGCGGCGAAAGCGCTGGGCGTTGACGCGCGCGTCGGCAACATCTTCTCCGCAGACCTGTTCTATACGCCGGACCCGTCCATGTTTGACGTGATGGAAAAATACGGCATTCTGGGCGTGGAAATGGAAGCGGCGGGTATCTACGGCGTGGCGGCGGAGTTCGGCGCGAAAGCGCTGACCATCTGCACCGTCTCCGACCACATCCGTACCCACGAGCAGACCACTGCTGCGGAGCGTCAGACCACGTTCAACGACATGATCAAAATCGCGCTGGAATCGGTACTGCTGGGCGATAAAGAGTAAGAGCTGTTGTGCCGGGTGGCGGCTTCGCCTGACCCGGCCTACGGTTTTCCGGGCCCGCTAAGCGCAGCGGGCTTTTTTATCAGCGCACCGCGCCGGCAATCCACGCCGACAGTTCACTCAGTTCCGCTTGCTGCTCCGGGAAATCGCCGACCAGCGCCTCGCACTGCTGTTGTAATACTTCCGCCCGATATTGACAGCCAACTAAACGAGCCGCCAGCGCCTCCAGCGGCGCCGGGTTCAGGCTATCGGTAAAGGCCTGCGCGCGGGTGATATGCCCTTTCTCAACGTCAAAATGC
>ERZ506228.42-NODE-42-length-40957-cov-5.87336_pt1 | contig 40957 bp, 36 predicted proteins | sample MGYA00512366_ERZ506228 | MGnify/ENA metagenome assembly ERZ506228
TATCGTCGGCGTAAGTGAGCGTGAAGTCGGTAATATGGCCGGTTAACGGAAACTGCTCGGCGACCTTATTCAGCGACAATTCTGGATCGCTTTTTTGCGCTTTCAACACTGCGTTATACAGCGTGCGCAGAGCCAGGTTATCCGCCTCTTTCTGCTGTCTGGGGATCACCTGGCTGACAAAGGTCGGCAGCATCCAGGTGCCACCCGGGGTGATTTCCCGGCACATACCAGTGCTGTACTTCAGACTGGGGGTAAAAGTTTTACCATCCCAGACGCGCGTCTCGCCGGTTACGCAGTCGGCCATGCCCCGTTCTTTGTGCAAAAAAACGATAGTGCCGTTGGCGTAGCTGGAGGCCTCGGTAGTGAGCAGCCGCGGTTTGCTCAACTGGGCGTTATCGACCAGCCACAGGGCATAGCCGTCGTTATAGGGCGCTCGCCAGCAGAGCGCCTGCACCAGAGAATGGGTTTTATCCAGCGCGGTCAGCGTGATCTGGCGATCTGCCGCCGGGATGGCCTGGTTCTGCCAGTCGTCGCAGCGCTGGTTCAGCAGCGGCGTCAGGGTGGGCAGCAGTTTCTGGCGCTGAAGCATACTCAACGGCACTGGCTGCGCGTTATGGAGAACCGGGGCGGCGATAATTTCCGGGGCGGGAGTGGCTGGTAAAATAGCATCGTCGCCGGCATCGCCTTTATCCAGCAGCGCGTCGGCGGTGCTTGTGCGTCGCTGAAACGCATCCATTTTACCCAGCACCTCGCGGCTGCCAGCGCTGGAAAGCGGCAAGTGCTGGCCGTTAAGGGTGAATTCGATTTTGCGCTGATTCGTTAACGCCTGCAGCAGGGCGGTAGTCTGATCGCTGTCGAGGCGAAAGTGGCTGTCATCGACAGCGTCCAGCGCGCCGAGATCCCGATCGTCGATCAGCAGGCTGGCGGTGGAGTCGGCGGGGATATCGTGCTCGATTTGCGCAAAGGTGACCGTGGCGGCGAGATGCTGTTCACTGCCCGCATTGCGGGTTAACAGCACGCTGACCTCGCCCATGCGGACACCATAGCCTGCTGCTCGGCAGGTGCCGGTATTATCGCAGGCGAGCTCCCAGTCGTTTTGTGCAAAGGAAAAACCTTGCAGGGGAGCCGCCAGCAGGGGCGTAGAGCAGAGGCCCAGCCAGGCAGCCCAGAAGAACGCGCGCATATCAATCCCTGTCAGCAATCAGTGAGGGGGAAATTATAGGCGCGACGTGACGGTTAGGATATCAGAATCAGGTTAAGGCGCCGCCCATACGGCACTGGGCGAAGCGCAGAATATCTTCAGCCAGCCTCCGTGCGGTATCCACATCCGTCTGGCTACGTTTGACCAGCAGACGGCTCAGGCAGCCCTCGACAATCAGCTCCATCTGCTTGGCGACCATTTCCGGGTCATCCACTTCCAGCTGAGTTAGCAGCTCGTGAGTATAGGCAAGCGAAGCCTGCTTCTGCTGTTCCGCCAGCTGATGAATCGGGTGCTGAGGATCCGGGTAGAAGGTGCAGGCGGCGATAAACAGGCAGCCCGGGTACCGCTGGTTGCTGACGCAGGTGGTAAGCGCGGCATAGCGTGCCAGCAGCTTTTGCTCTGCGCTTAAGTTTTCGTCCAGCAGGAGCTGACGACGCCAGGCATCCACCTGCTGGCTCAGATAGCGAAGCGCGTCGTACAGCAACGCTTCGCGGTCAGGCCAGAAGCGTTTCAGGTCGCTCGTCGGGCAGGACACGCGCTCAGCGACCATCTCCAGCGACGTGTTGGCGATACCTTCAATTTCAAGAATTTTAATGGCTTCTGCCAGGACGTCTTCACGTAGCACGGTGTTCTCCTCCATCTTTCCTCCTAAAGTGTCGCTCACGCTTGCCAATCGCGCAAATGGGCGCTGAATGCCGCGCCATCCATAAAGCCGGTGACTCGCCGCTCAGGCTGTTCCTGACCCTCAGCGTTGAAGAACAGAATCGTCGGCAGACCCAACACCTGCAGGTGCTTCAGCAGCGCAACGTCTTGCGGGCTGTTCTTCGTCACATCAACCTGTAATAACACGGTGCCTTTCAGTGCCTGCTGCACGTCAGGTGAACTAAAGGTGTATTTTTCAAACTCTTTGCAGGCTACGCACCAGTCGGCGTAGAGATCGAGCATCACCGGCTGGCCTTTTGCCTGCGCCAGCGCCTGGTTAAGCTCGGCCACCGAGCTGACGCGGGTGAAGGCCAGATGCGCCTGTTGCTCGACTGCCGGGGCGCCAAACGCCCAGTCCTGCAGAGGCCGCGCGCTGACCAGCGCGGCGGCAAGAAGAATGATCTGTACCAGCCGCATCCACGGCCGGGTAGCGCCCAGCGAGGTGATAAACGCCCAGCTGAAGAAGGCGACACCGAGCATTGACCACAGCCGTAATCCCCACTGCTCGCCGAGGATGCGTTCCAGCAGGAAGACGGGCAGGGCAAGGATCACAAACCCGAAGGCGGTTTTCACATGGCTCATCCACGGGCCGCTCTTCGGCAGCAGGCGATTGCCAAACACGGTCACAAGGATCAACGGCAGACCCATGCCCAGCGCGTAAAGGTACAGCGTGCCGCCGCCCAGCCACAGATTACCGCTCTGGGCGATATACAACAGAATGGCGCTTAGCGGCGCGGTGGTGCAGGGGGAGCAGATCAGCCCGGCAATAGCGCCCATCGCAAAGACCCCGCCGGGCGAGCCCCCCTGGCGCTTATTGCTGAGCAGCGTCAGCCGGGTCTGGAGCGACGACGGCAGCTGCAGCGTGAACAAGCCGAACATGGAGAGCGCCAGCAGTATAAAGACCGCCGACAGGCCCACCAGGACATACGGGTGCTGCAGGGCCGCCTGGAACTGTAGCCCGGCGGCGGCTACCACCAGCCCCAGCGCGGTATAGGTCAGGGCCATCCCCTGAACATAGATAAAGGCCAGCAGCAGGGCGCGCGCTGTGGAAAGCCGCTGTTTTCCGCCCAGCACGATGCCCGAAATCAGCGGGTACATCGGCAGCACGCAAGGGGTGAAGGCGATACCAATGCCAATCAGCAGCGCCCACAGGGCGGTGAAGGGCAGACGAGCGGGGGCCTCCGCTGGCGGCGCCATGGCAGGCGCCTGCGGCACGGCGTTCTCCTCCATCGGGCGCGGCTCGACCGGCAGCGGCGGATTGAAGACCGGACGATTGGTCGGCGACGACACGGGCACGGCGGCGGTTGACTGAGCATCGCTCGAGGCCGCCAGCACGGCGCTCAGCGGGATCACTTTAGTCTCCGGCGGATAACAGAATCCGGCATCGGCGCAGCCCTGCCAGGTGACGGTGAGAGTAGCCTCTTTGTCCGCCTCCTTCACCGTCACTGGCACGGTCAGGCGCTGGCGAAAGATCTCGCTTTTGCCGTAAAACTCATCTTCATGCCACTCTCCCGCTGGCAGTGCCGGTTCGTCGATCGTTGCGCCAGCGGCGCTGAAGGTAAATTGTTGACGATAAAGATAATAACCATCCTTGATTTGCCAGGTCAGGTTGACGTCATGCTGTTGCTGCTGAAAGTCAAAGGCGAAAGCTTGATCAGCAGGCACGAAGTTCGAGCGTCCCGGCGCGTCGAATAACCCGGCGGTGGCTGACGCGCTGCACAGCAGCAGGATCAGCGTAATGATGCGGTAAGCCATGAGAGGTAATCGTTGTCTCCATGAATGACGGGCAGAACCAACAGTTCAGGGGTTTGATACGGGTGATGAGCTTTCAGGCAATCCAACAGCGCCTGCTGATGGGCAAGGTCAGTTTTGAGCAGCATCTGAACTTCATACTCCTGCTCCAGCTTTCCTTCCCAGTAATACAGCGAAGTGGCGCCAGGCAGCAGCGTGGCGCAGGCTGCCAGCTTTTCCGCCAGCGCTTTTGCCGCCAGATCCTGGGCGGTCGCTTCGTCCGGCGCGGTACAGAGCACAACAACAGCATCAGGCGTAGTCATCATGAACCTCGTATCAGCGAAAAGAGGCACTATAACACGCAAGATGCGGGGATATTAGCGTAACGAGCGGGGAAAGTGAGGGCAACGGAAGGCGGGCCCGTAGTGGGCCCGCCGCCAGCGGTATTTACAGCATAATCCCGCCAAAGATAAAGCCGAGGATCACGCACAGCGTGATAGCGATAACGCCGGGGATCAGGAAGGCGTGGTTAAAGACATATTTGCCAATACGCGTCGAGCCGGTATCGTCCATTTCTACCGCCGCCAGCAGGGTTGGGTAGGTTGGCAGAACAAACAGCGCGGAGACGGCGGCAAACGAGGCAATCGCCGTCAGCGGGCTGACGCCCAGCAGCAGCGCGGCGGGCATCAGGGCTTTGGTAGTGGCCGCCTGCGAGTAGAGCAGCGTGGCGGCGAAGAATAACACCACCGCCAGCAGCCACGGATAGTTGTGCAGCAGGTCGCCGGCCACGGCCTGGATATCGCTGATGTGCGCTTTAACGAAAGTGTCTCCCAGCCAGGCAACGCCGAGCACGCAGACGCAGGCGCTCATGCCGGACTTAAAAGTGCTGGCGTTGAGCACTTCACCGGTGTCGATTTTGCAGGTGATGCTAATCAGGGTGGCGATGGTCAGCATAAACACCACGATCGCCTCGTTACGCGGCAGCACCGGGTTCTTGATCAGGCCGACGGTATCGCTGATGGCCGTGGCGTAGAACATCACCGCCACGATGCCGATCAAAAACAGCAGGACGGAACGTTTGGCGTGCGGCTTCAGCTCAAATACCTGGCTGCCGCGCAGTCTGACTTCCCCCTTGGCCAGCCGCTCCTGATAAACCGGATCATCTTTCAGTTCACAGCCGAGAAAGTTGCAGACGATGGCGGTGAGCATCACCGCCAGCAGGGTGACGGGAATACAGATGGCCAGCAGCATCAGGTAGCTGACGCCCAGCGGCTCAAGGAGTCCGGCAAAGAACACCACCGCCGCGGAGATAGGCGAGGCGGTGATCGCTATCTGGGAGGCCACCACCGCAATCGACAGCGGACGAGATGGACGAATACCTTGCTCTTTGGCCACTTCGGTGATCACCGGCAACGTGGAGAAGGCGGTATGGCCGGTGCCGGCGAGCACGGTCATAAACCAGGTCACCAGCGGGGCAAGGAAGGTAATGTACTTCGGGTGGCGACGCAGCATGCGTTCGGCGAGGCTAACCAGATAATCCATCCCGCCGGCGACCTGCATGGCGGCGATAGCGGCAATCACCGCCATAATGATTTCAATAACGTCGAAGGGGATTGCGCCCGGTTTAATTTGAAAAAGAAGCGTCAGGACAAGGACGCCAAGGCCACCGGCAAAGCCGATACCGATGCCGCCGAGCCTGGCGCCGAGATAAATCGCCAGCAGGACAATAACCAGTTCTGCACCAAACATATATGCCTTCCTTGTTTTTTAACAAGTTGATATTGAATTGTTGTATTTTAGTAAAACTAAAAAGCAAAAAAGGCATGTCATCGCTGACATGCCTTTGAATGACTAGCCTGAAAGATTACTGTTCGCTTTCATCGGTATAACGCTTTGCTTTATAAGCGGGATGCATCAGGTTTTGCGCGGAGAAAATATCATCCAGCTCCGCCGCCGTCAGCAGTCCGCGCTCCAGCACCACTTCCCGTACGCTCTTGCCGGTTTCGGCACAGATCTTGCCGACGATATCGCCATTGTGGTGGCCAATAAACGGGTTGAGGTAGGTGACGATGCCGATGGAGTTATACACGTAGCCTTCACATACCGCTTTATTGGCGGTGATGCCGTTAACGCATTTCTCCAGCAGGTTGTAGCAGGCGTTGGTCAGAATATGAATCGACTCGAACATCGCCTGGCCGATGACCGGCTCCATCACGTTCAGCTGCAGCTGGCCGGCTTCGGAGGCCATGGTCACAGTGGTATCGTTGCCGATAACTTTGAAGCAGACCTGGTTGACCACCTCCGGCACCACCGGGTTAACCTTGGCCGGCATAATAGAAGAGCCAGCCTGCAGCTCAGGCAGGTTGATTTCGTTAAGGCCCGCGCGCGGTCCGGAAGAGAGCAGGCGCAGGTCGTTACAGATCTTGGACAGTTTCACCGCCAGGCGTTTCAGCGAGCTGTGAACCATAACGTACGCCCCGCAGTCCGAGGTGGCTTCAATCAGGTCTTCTGCCGGAACGACCGGTAAGTTGCTCACTTCCGCCAGCTTCTGCACCGCCAGCTGTTGATAGCCGTCCGGGGTGTTGAGGCGAGTACCAATGGCGGTTGCGCCGAGGTTCACCTCCAGCAGTAATTCCGCAGTGCGCAGAATGCTTTTGGTCTCTTCATTAAGCAGCACATTGAAGGCATGGAACTCCTGGCCGAGGGTCATCGGCACGGCATCCTGCAGCTGAGTGCGGCCCATTTTGAGGATGTCCTGGAACTCCACGGCTTTCGCCTGGAAGCCCTCGCCCAGCTGTTTAATCGCATCGATTAACTTAAGGATGGAGGCATACACCGCAATGCGGAACCCGGTGGGGTAGGCATCGTTGGTGGACTGACATTTGTTGACGTGATCGTTTGGGTTTAGGTACTGATATTCGCCTTTCTGGTGGCCCATCAGCTCAAGGCCGATGTTTGCCAGGACTTCGTTGGTGTTCATATTTACGGAGGTGCCGGCCCCGCCCTGGAAGACATCGACCGGGAACTGGTCCATGCATTTGCCGTTGTTCAGGACTTCGTCACAGGCGGCGATAATCGCATTTGCCGCGCTTTTGGGAATGGTCTGCAGCTCCTTGTTCGCCAGCGCCGCGGCTTTCTTCACCATCACCATGCCGCGCACGAATTCTGGTATGTCGCTGATTTTGCTGTTGCTAATGTAGAAGTTTTCAATCGCTCGCAGAGTATGAACGCCGTAGTAAGCGTCCGCGGGAACTTCCCTGGTGCCCAACAGATCTTCTTCGATACGAATGTTGTTTAACATGTGAACCTTCTTTTCAAGCTGCCAATGAATTCACCAAATACACAGAATATCCAGGATTCAGTATATTTTCTGGCCGACGATTATTTCCTTAACCGGCCCGGTGCCCAAGATCATATGCTGATGATAGCGAATATCAGTAAGCTTGATCACTTATTACATCGCGGGTATGTGAAGATTTATTAATCTGTGAAATGAATCACCGCTTTTCTATTCCTGATAAAAATAAGCATTTCCGCTGATTGAAAATTCGCGCAGTACCCCCATCTTAGTGGGATGCGATCAGCAAATTGATGATTACGGGCGCTGAACGCAGCGTCCGTCGATGAAGGAGACGCCAGTGCGTTGGATTCCGTTTATTGCCTTTTTTCTTTACGTTTACATTGAGATATCGATCTTTATCCAGGTCGCGCACGTGCTGGGCGTCTTTATGACGCTGATTCTGGTGATCTTTAGCTCAGTGGTAGGGATGTCGCTGGTGCGTAACCAGGGCTTCAAAAACTTCCTGCTGATGCAGCAGAAGATGGCCGCGGGCGAGAGCCCGGCGGCGGAGATGATCAAGAGCGTATCGCTGATTATCGCTGGTCTGCTGCTGTTGCTCCCGGGATTCTTTACCGACTTCCTCGGCCTGCTGCTGCTTCTGCCGCCGGTGCAAAAGCACCTGACGATGAAGCTGATGCCGCATCTGCGCTTCAGTCGAATGCCGGGTAGCGGCTTTAGCGCCGGAACTGGCGGCGGAGATACCTTCGAAGGGGAGTTCCAGCGCAAGGATGAGCAGCACGACCGTCTGGACCATAAGGACGATCGCCGCGATTAACATCCCCCGGCCCGGTCAGCAGATGCGTCCGGGCCGCTTTCTTTCCAGGTCTATATGCTTCCCGTCGCCAGCTTGCGCCTCGGTAAAAACAGCCATAGCACCGCGAGCATGATCAGCGCGTACAGACTTTTCCAGCCGACCATCGCCAGCAGCAGCAGGCAGAGAATACTGCCCACCACCGCCAATAGCCGATAGCGTCCGCGCAGCAAACGACAGCCCGCCAGCATGCACAGCAGATAGATCATGATGAAAATGCCATTGGCGTAAACGATCAGCGCGTCCAGATTGATATCGAGCAGATAGATACACAAGGTACTCACCACGCAGGAGCCCAGCACGGCGTTAAGGGCGTTGCGCGGGATCTGCCGCGGCGACAGGCGGGCAAGGTAGCTTTCTGGCTTATGCTGTGCCTGTGACCAGACCAGGCGGGCGAAGCTTTGAATATAGATGTTGAGGCTGGCGAAACAGGCGAGATAGCCGATGACGCAGGCCACCCACAGCGCTTCAACGCCGAACAGCCGGACCACGATATTCGGTAATGACGCCGCCGCCGCCATCTCCTCGCCAAAAGCGTGGAAGTGCAGCACCAGCACGGTACAGGCCCAGTAGACCGAGCCGGCAAGCAGCAGGCCTATCATCAGCGCCCTGGGGAAATCACGCTCGGGATGTTTAAACTCCGAGGCGAGGTGCGCGAAGGCTTCCAGACCGACAAAGCACCAGAACATCACCGACAGCGCCGAAAAGAGCTGCCCGCGGTCAATCTCCGCCGGGGCCGGGAAGGGGATCTGCGCCGGGCTTATTCCACCGCGCCACCAGACGACGACGATCAACGCCACAATCAGTATGGCAACCAGCGTCTGCAGGTTGGCGCTGGAGCTGGCGCCACGCGAACCGACCCACCAGACGATGGCCAGGGTGCCCAGCTCTGCCAGCAGCAGCTGCGCATCATGCCAGCCGAACAGCGCCTGGCCAAAACCGGTGGCGATGTGCAGAGCGGCGGGGAGTCCGACCGGGATAACCGATAAAAACAGCCAGCCGGTGACGCTGGCCAGACGTGGCCCAAAGGCCATATCGACAAAGTGGGCCACGCCGCCCGCGCTGGGAAAATGGCGGCCCAGCAGGGCGAAGACGATGGCGACCGGGAAAACGAGGAGAATGAGCAGCGGCCATGCCCACAGGCTGTTATCACCAGCGACCAGCGCCGCCAGCGCCGGGACGGCGAAGACGCCGGTACCCAGTAATGAGGTGGAAAGCAACCCAACTCCCTGTCCCAGCCCTAACTCCTGTTTTAAACCACTCATGATTCAATCCTGCGCCAGTGAAAAAAAAGAGAGTATCACAATCGCTTTTCCTTATGACCGATTGCCTGGCCTGGCCGCTTTTTGTGCGCCAGCGCAAAGGTAAAAATTTTTTTTAATTTTGCCCTTGAAGCCGGAAATGGCCATCCCCATCTCTCTCTGCACTAGCCGGTAAACCGCGTTCGGCCCGGCGTCACCCATAACTGATAATGACTTTCTCGAAGGAGAGCTATCAATGAGTATTCGTCCGTTACATGATCGTGTGATCGTCAAACGTAAAGAAGTTGAAACCAAATCTGCGGGCGGCATCGTTCTGACCGGTTCTGCAGCAGCTAAGTCAACGCGTGGCGAAATCATCGCTGTCGGTAAAGGCCGCATCCTGGAAAACGGGACCGTGCAGCCGCTGGACGTTAAAGTTGGTGACATCGTGATTTTCAACGATGGCTACGGCGTGAAGACTGAAAAGATCGACAACGAAGAAGTACTGATCATGTCCGAAAGCGACATCCTGGCAATTGTTGAAGCTTAATTCGCACGACCCTGAACGAATTTGAGGAATAAAAGAAATGGCAGCAAAAGACGTAAAATTCGGTAACGACGCTCGTGTAAAAATGCTGCGCGGCGTAAACGTACTGGCAGATGCAGTTAAAGTGACCCTGGGCCCGAAAGGCCGTAACGTGGTTCTGGACAAATCCTTCGGCGCGCCGACCATCACCAAAGATGGTGTTTCCGTTGCACGTGAAATCGAACTGGAAGACAAGTTCGAAAACATGGGCGCGCAGATGGTGAAAGAAGTAGCCTCTAAAGCGAACGACGCAGCAGGCGACGGTACCACCACCGCAACCGTACTGGCTCAGGCTATCGTGAACGAAGGCCTGAAAGCTGTTGCAGCAGGCATGAACCCGATGGATCTGAAACGCGGTATCGACAAAGCGGTCCTGGCTGCAGTTGAAGAGCTGAAAGCGCTGTCCGTTCCGTGCTCTGACTCCAAAGCTATCGCTCAGGTAGGTACCATCTCCGCTAACTCCGACGAAACCGTCGGTAAACTGATCGCGGAAGCGATGGATAAAGTTGGTAAAGAAGGCGTGATCACCGTTGAAGACGGTACCGGTCTGGAAGACGAACTGGACGTAGTTGAAGGTATGCAGTTCGACCGCGGCTACCTGTCTCCATACTTCATCAACAAGCCGGACACCGGTGCCGTTGAGCTGGAAAGCCCGTTCATCCTGCTGGCTGACAAAAAAATCTCCAACATCCGCGAAATGCTGCCGGTTCTGGAAGCCGTAGCGAAAGCAGGCAAACCGCTGGTTATCATCGCTGAAGACGTTGAAGGCGAAGCGCTGGCGACCCTGGTGGTTAACACCATGCGCGGCATCGTTAAAGTGGCTGCGGTGAAAGCTCCGGGCTTCGGCGACCGTCGTAAAGCTATGCTGCAGGACATCGCTACTCTGACTGGCGGTACCGTTATCTCTGAAGAGATCGGTATGGAGCTGGAAAAAGCGACTCTGGAAGACCTGGGCCAGGCGAAACGTGTGGTTATCAACAAAGACACCACCACCATCATCGATGGCGTTGGCGAAGAATCCGCAATCCAGGGCCGTGTTGCTCAGATCCGTAAGCAGATCGAAGAAGCGACTTCCGATTACGATCGTGAAAAACTGCAGGAACGTGTCGCTAAACTGGCTGGCGGCGTGGCAGTGATCAAAGTCGGTGCGGCTACCGAAGTTGAAATGAAAGAGAAAAAAGCACGCGTCGACGACGCCCTGCACGCAACCCGTGCTGCGGTTGAAGAAGGCGTGGTGGCTGGCGGTGGCGTAGCGCTGGTTCGCGTTGCAGCGAAAATCGCTGGCCTGACCGGTCAGAACGAAGATCAGAACGTCGGTATCAAAGTTGCGCTGCGCGCAATGGAAGCACCGCTGCGTCAGATCGTGTCCAACGCCGGTGAAGAGCCGTCTGTTGTGGCAAACAACGTGAAAGCAGGCGACGGTAACTACGGTTACAACGCAGCAACTGAAGAATACGGCAACATGATCGACTTCGGTATCCTGGACCCAACCAAAGTAACCCGTTCTGCACTGCAGTACGCGGCTTCCGTGGCTGGCCTGATGATCACCACCGAGTGCATGGTGACCGACCTGCCGAAAGGCGACGCGCCTGACTTAGGTGCTGCTGGCGGCATGGGCGGCATGGGCGGTATGGGCGGCATGATGTAATCGTGCGCTCTACGGCATAAAAAAGCAGAAACCCCTGGCCAGCAATGGCTGGGGGTTTTTCTTTTGGCGCGCTTTTTAGTATAAGGCTTATACATAAAAATCATTTAAGCTGCATCAGAGCGGCAAGCACCTCCGTTTCGGTAGCGACCTGGTAAGCGCTGCCGGGGAGGGAATGAACGCGGCTCATGCCGACGCAGTTTGAAGGATGATAGATTTACATCCGGGCCAGTGCGTCCAGCTCATCGATCATGGGGAATAACATGCAGGTAAAATATTTAGCAGGGATTGTCGGCGCAGCCTTACTGTTGGCAGGTTGCAGTTCCAGCAATGAATTAACCTCTGCCGGCCAGAATGTGCGCTTCGTGCAGGAGAAGCCGGGCGCAGAGTGTCAGCTGTTAGGGACCGCGACAGGTAAACAGAGCAACTGGCTCTCCGGCCAGAATGGCGATGAGGGTGGTTCCATGCGCGGTGCGGCGAACGCCTTGCGCAACCAGGCGGCAGCCATGGGTGGCAACGTGATCTACGGCGTCAGCAGCCCGACACAAAACCTGTTGTCGAGCTTTGTACCCACCGACAGCGAAATGAACGGCCAGGTTTATAAGTGCCCGAACTGATGCGTGACGCCTCTCTCTGTAAGCGCGGAGAGAGGCGTGGTCGCTAGATGAGGATCAGGCGTTAAGCTCTGCTTTCTTTTCAAGGTAGAAGGCGTGCAGGGGACGCAGGCACTCTTCCAGACTGAGCATTCTTCCCGGCTGGGAAGGAATGACAGTACTGAAGATCTGACATGGCGCCAGCTCCGCGTGCATCGCCTTGAGCTTGGGGCTTTTCTCGATAATCCGCGTCACAACGTTATTTTCCAGTTCTGATAAATGCGGGGCGCTGGTTTTGACCACCGCCCCGGAGACAATTTTCTTGCCTTCGTCTGTCTCGCAGCAGTACAGCACGCCCAGATAATGAGAAAATAGGTTTAGCTTCCAGTCTTCCTGAGTGTGTTGCTGGTAGTCAATATTCGGCTGGGTAGTCAAGTCGACAGTGTAGCATATTAAGAAATCAAGATTTGAACTTAAGTACTTCAGGACCTCTTGATCATTCACTGTTTTCAACGCTTGTTGAATACCTGCGAGTAGTGCCTCTACCTGCCTGTCTTCAATACGTAATGTGCAGATTTGTTCATTCTGCAGTACCAGAATTAGCGTTGACTCGGTTTCTTTTGGTTTGTGAGTGATCGATATAATTCGATATTCTGGATTCGGCTGCTGAATCTCGGCCATCTCTACGGCTGGGATATTAGCGATCAGTGACTCATTATAAGCAATTAGCTCTTCTTTATAGGTTTCCCCTTTCTCTTTTAATCGTTTATATGTCATAAGCAGACGATTTTGCAGGATGAGAAGAAGATCGAGCACTATAGGAGCTTGCAGATAATATTGCTGACAGAGACCATTTTCCTGCTTTATTTTCAACAGCAGCGCCAGAAAGCGGTCTTCAAAGGTAATCCCTGCGGTATTAAACCCAATAAACGTTCCTTGCATAGTTTTCTCCTTTTAAGCTTGCGCGACTGTCTTTGTCTGCGACAGGTCGATAACGCGATCGGCTGAGGCAATTGTGGAGGGCCGATGAGCGACAATAATTCGGGTAATACTTAGCGCCGAGATTGACTGATTGATGACTGATTCATTCTTTAAGTCTAGATGGCTGGTAGCTTCATCCATAAAAAGGATGCTTGGTTTACGATACAGCGCACGGGCAATCAGAATACGCTGTTTTTGGCCACCGGAGATCCCCAGCCCCAGTTCGCCAACGATAGTTTCGTATCCCATCGGCATCTTCATAATCTCGTCATGGATGTTACAGCGCCTTGCGCACTCCATCACAAAATCAATATCGGCATTATCTTCGAAGCCGCTGATATTATCGATAAGCGACCCGGAGAAAAGGCGGTCCTCTTGCAGTACGCAGGCGGTACCGTGACGATAGTTATTCAAACCAATTTTAGTGATATCGAGGTTATCTGCTAACACATCGCCACTGGTCGGTGAAAGCAAACCGCACATCACTTTTAACAGCGTGGTTTTACCAACGCCGGACGGACCTACAAGTGCGACGGACTCCCCGGGTTCTACAGTTATATTTAAATTAGAGAAGATTGGCTGAGAAAATGGGTCATATTGATAGCATAGATTTTTGACTTCCAGTTTGGCACCAGAATCCTTGGAAAAGACCTCGCGTGCTGGAAGCTCTTTTTCTGGCTCGCTAAACACAATCTCTGATAAACGCTCGTTATGTAAGGATAACATGCGTAGCTGCATACAAAGATCGACCAGGCTGGAAGCGCGTTGTGAAAACTGGCCGCGGTAGGCGTTAAACGCCATAAACATCCCGAGGGTCATATTATTATCAATAACCATAATGGCACCCAGCCAAAGAACCGCGACCTGATCAATAGCCGTTATAAAAGTATTAAGCCCACCAAACATCATATCGAAGCGCGTTTGTTTAATACCAGCGTTACAGGCTTCAATATTAATATTGAGCCAATGTTGAGAGCGTCGCTCTTTCAGATTGAGCGCTTTGATGGTCGATATGCCGTACAGCGACTCCATAAAGTGCGAGCTTGAGCGAGCCCCTTTGATTACTTGTTCTTCCGCCACACGGCGATAGAAACGATAAGTTCCAAAACGCATAATGGCGTAGCATAAGGTAAAACCTACAACGACCCAGGTCAGCCAGCCACCATATAAAGTTAGCATCACCAGGAGACCGATGGTCATGATCGAGTCAATAATGCCGCTGACGATACTGTTGGTAAACGTCGAGCGAATGGTATCCAGTGAGGAAAAACGTGACTGAATATCCCCTAGGTGGCGCTTTTCAAAGAATGATAGCGGCAGGCTTGCCAGGTGATCAAAAAGAGTGGTCTTCCATTGAATATTCGTTAACGTATTGAGTGTCAACGACGTCCAGGCACGCAGCATACTAATGAAGGTACGAAATAGCGTAAAAAAGACCAAGCCGATACAGATGACTGACAACAGGCTTTGATCGTGCGCCATAATCACATGGTCGGTCACCAGCTGGGTACCTATCGGCAGCAGTAAGCCAATGGCTTCTACTATCACGGAGAAGGCAAAAATTTTCAGTAGTGCAGATTTTAAGCCAACAATATTACGCATCAGATCCAGAAGGCGCAGGCGGGACTTAGCCTTTTCCTGCTGGAAATTCTGATCGGGCCAAAGCTCTAAGGCTACGCCAGTAAAATAATTGGACATCTCCTGGATGCCGATAATACGCTTACCCAATGCTGGATCATGTACGACAAAGCTGGATTTGCGTACCTTGGTGAGTACCACGTAGTGGTTCATACCCCAGTGAAGTACGCAGGGCAGCTTGAGCTGGCGTATTTCATCGAGATCCAATGATAGCGCTCGACTTTTTAAGCCAGCATGTTCCGCTGTTTTACTCAATGACATCAACGTTACACCCTGAGAAGGGCTACCAAAGCGCTGACGAAAATTGAATAAGTCAATATCCAAACCGTAATGACCACAAACCATTGCCAGACAGGCTATCCCACATTCAGCGGCTTCCGATTGTAATATAATGGGTGTTTTTTTTAATATGGAGAAATTAACTTTCGCGATGATGCTTTCAAACAGTGCTTTATTCATGAATTGGGCCGCTCACGCTTTGAGAAATTTTATAAACTGGTGTAAACATCCACATGTAAAGAGGGCGTTCTTCAAGGAAGACCACTGCTTGCGCTTTTAAACCATTCGAAAGGTAAAGTTCTTTGCCATCGTAATTGAATTTTTTATCCTTTATTTTGACAATCGCTTTATATAAAGCAAGTTCTTGTTGGGTAGTACCATCGTTAACATTAGTATACTCTGACATTTCCTGACGCGATGCGGGAAGCGATGATATAGAAATTATTTCCCCTGGAAATTGTCCGAATTTATCTGATGGGAATGCATCATAACGAATATTTATTATATCGCCAATTTTAACATAAGGAATGCTGTTATTAGGTAGCCAAAGGATTAGGTAATATTCAATATTGCCAATGGGCTTTATTTGTGCCAGGCTGCTGCCATTATCGACCGTCTGCCCTTTTGTTGCCGCTAATGATTCTACTCGCCCTTCAGTAGTTGCCTTGATGAGTATATTTCCATTAGCATTTGACTCAACCAGTTGGTTTTTGTAATCATTCGTTTGATTATATTGCGATGATATTTGATTATCAAAATCCGCTGCTTTAGTAACTTTATCACTGCTTAATTGCGTAAGCTGTGATTCGAGTTGCATCTTTTGGCTAACCAGTGATTGATAGGCACTTTGTTGTTGAAAGTATAACGAATGCTGATAATTATACTGGTCTTTAGTAATTAAACCATCCTTGAGGTATTTATCATAGCTGGAAAGGTTCTCATGCATTTTATTTAAACCCTTCTGAGTATTGGTTAACATGCGAACGGTCACATCAAGTGAATCTTTGGCATTTTTCAGTTGCGCATCAAGCGCATTAAGTGTTTCAGCTTTATTTCGAGTTAGTTTTTTTATGATGGCATCAGAATTATTAATTTTTTCATTTATAACTTCAATTTGGGCAGCGCTGACGTTACCCGTAGTGGTATTCCGTGAAATGTCAATTTCATAAAGAGGCTGCCCCTTCTTAACCAGATCGCCGATTTGAACGAACTGATTAACAATAAAACCTTGTTGAGGAGAAAAGACATTTACTGAATGTGGTAAGGTAATTACTTCACCCTTAACATCAATACGTTGCATAAATTTGCAGAATATAAGGCAGCAGATAAGCGCGCAGAGGAATAAAAGAGATAAGCATATAACTAGCCATGCTGGCATACCAGCCAGCAATAATGCTTTCCCTTTCCAGTGCAGTTTCTTATAAGCTATCGCTTCCTTGCGATAAATGCTATTAGTCATGAGTATTCACAATATTAACGGTTAATTCAAAGGCTCATAGATGAGCCTTTGAATATATTGGCAATTTTAATAACTTAGAGTTAATTAAGAGCTTTTAGTGGCTCCAGGGTACGAAGGAGCCATCAATAATCCCCAGCATAGATTGCATTGATTCGTTTACAGATGCCTCCCAGCCCAGAGCTGCATAGCCTACTGCGCCACCAATTGCGCCCCAGATAGTACCCCAGACCGCTCCCACAGCATTACCAATTACACCAAAGCCCAGAATACCACCATTGGCCCCGGATTGTACGCCGCCAAAGAGAAGACCATATACACCCCATGTAACAGCACCAAGGGCGGCAGATGCTACTGCTTCAACACCATTACTTACCAGACTAGTGACGGCAGATTGGATAGAGGAGAGGTCCCAGCTATATCCCCCGGAAATAGCATTCATTTCAACTACAGTTAATTCTTTCACTAAATAATTCCTTTTGTTAGTAAAGTTTCTATTTTATAGAAACCAAAAATTGATCTTTATTTGTTTTGGATGTTATTTCCAAACCACAAAGGTGCCATCAACCAAACCTTGAGCACCGGCTTCGATAATAGTCATCGTCCCGTCCCATCCCCATGCCAGACCGCAGCCAGCGCCAAGAATTGCGCCTGCGACTACTCCTACAAACATGCCGACGAGGTTCCCAAATAAACCAATTCCCAAGATACCGCCATTCGCCCCAGCTTGTGTACCGCCGACAAAGGTACCAAAGGCAGCAGCCAAAGTTCCTAATGTTGCTGCAGAAACTACAGCCTCAACGCCGTTGCTGACGAGACTAGTAATACTGGATTGTATGGAGGAAAAATCCCAAGAGTAGCCACCCGATATAGCTTCCATTTCGAAAACAGTCAATTGCTTCATTAATATATCCTTTATTGATGAAATTATATTGCGTATTACAACTAGGCTCAATATAAGCCGGGAGGAATTTAAATGAGAGATGAAGAGAGATCAATAACATCTTATGTGAATTTTATGTGATTTCATTAAGTCTTTATATTGAGGAAAACTAAATGCAAAAAAGAGATGTATGATTGCTAATATCATACATCTCTTGGGGGAAGGGTGATTACTCTTCCTGGATCACGACCTCTATCATCCCTTTTACAAGACCCATCGTAACATCGTTACTATTATCACTCTGACGGTAATAATCAGCGGTCAGATTAATTGTTTTCTTAAGATCGCTACTGCTATTAATTTTATATTTATATTTATCCGTGTCATAAAAAGTGACTGGATTTCCAGATAACTTGAATATCACCCCCACATTATTCGCGGCATCAGTCCCGGTAAGCATATTATCAACAATGCCATCACCTGAGGTACTTACTCCTCCAATAGGGTTAAACCAATAGATGAGAGAACTACCTACTGAATCATTCGGACAGCTAATATTCATAGCAATGTCTTTCTGTGACGGCGTGGTTGCTCCGCGAGCTATCGACATAAGTTGTCCTTTGTCGATACGATTTAGTGTGACCTGCGAACGTGGTGTGGAAATATTGCAAGAAGTCTCTCGGTATTTAATTCCGTTAATTGAAATGGAGGTTATTAGGTATACCAATCGATCGGGGGCCGGGTTGCTGTTTAAATTTCCTACCGAGAAGGAAATTGAACTGGTTCCCATTGTCGTTTTGCTGGTATCAATCGTTTTTTTGGTTTTTATCAACCATACTACAGTAGTGTTATATCTTTCTGATGAACTGGAAACCGGCACATCCGTTGAACTACTTTCAGCCGCGACCAACGAGCCATTTTTACTGCGTAAAATATCGGAGACCTGGAAACCAATACCATCAATACCTGTTTCATATACTGGTTTGCCCTGGATACCGGTGACGCCTGTTACAACAGGCGCATCGACGCTGATAATGTATTTATCATTAGGCGCTTTAGTACAAGTAAAGTTTTTTATTTTGTCAACACCAAACTTATGAACATGCAGTATACTACCTACCGGAATGGAAGGATCTGTTGGGATTTTTACGTTGGTCATTGATAATCCCTGACGCTTGGCAGTGCTGCCACTAGGATAATTACATTGGGCAGCAGCTTCGCCACCAAATATCATTAACGTTATTAGAATTAATATCCGTTTCATCAATAATTTCCTCTAAAGATGACTAGCGACAAACCGTTTCGATTTGACTGATGCCAGACGCTTTGCCTTCCCTGGTCGGTAAAGTAAATGAAGCATTGCACTGCTGCGCGGCGCTTTTGCCCCACTGGACGTTAAGGATCCCGGTCTGCTGCAGGCCAGACATATACACCATCCCGGCGTCGCTGACGATGCTTGGCTGCGATTTGCTGTCGCCGGCGAGTAGAACCATCGCGCCATAAGGCACGTCCTGACCGCTGGCGGTTTTCAGATGCACAAATGCCCGCTGGCCGATATTGCCGGCATAGTTTGCACGCACGATGGCACCGCGCGTCGGAACGACGCTCTGCGTGGTTTCCGGTAGTTCCATATCTTCACCAAGCGTGGTGCTGTCGAGCGTGATATCGGTGCGACGATAAGGAGTAACATACGGGACGATGGCGTAGCCGCGATAGTCGGTGGAGATGGTGTTATCATTGGTCAGCTTGACGTTATCGAGCCCCGGTGCTTTAACCAGCACAGCGGCGTCGGTGATGTCCTGGCCAAGCGTGATGCCATCGGCATGGGCAACAATGCTACCGTTGGCGCCGTAATCAATGCGCTCGCTGCCGCGATCGTAGCTGTAGCCTGCATTAACGCTACCGCGGGCGCCGTTATAGGTCGCGCGCATATCGCCGCTGTAGTATTCCCGATTGCTGTAGCCCTGTTGAATACTCCATTCCAAACTGTCGTTATCGAGCCCGACCCCACCAATGGAAACTGACTGATCGGTTGATCCCGGGTTGCTGTTGGTTAATTGATAGCTGGTGTAAGTGCCCGGTAGCCAGTTGCTCAGTGGCAGCGTTACGGTAAGAGTGATGCGCTGATCGTCCTGGGCATCTTTACCTGAGTTATCTCCACTCCAGGTGTAGCGGTTATAGCTGTAACCGAGGTAGTAGTTCACATTGCGAAAGCCGCCGTTATAGCCCACGCTAATTGATTTGTTGGTACGCTTATCATCCCAGTAATCTTCAATCAATCCGCTTATCGACAGGCTACCGAGGCCTTTACCCAAGCTTTGGTTCAGCGTCAGGTTGGTACGGTTGCGTAGCGAACGAGAGGTATAACTGCCGTCATTAGAGTAGCTATCCAGTACTTCGGAAAGCGTATTAAAACCGCGAGTAGAGTAGCGATAGCCAGCGATGGTGACGTTGGTGCCGGTTTCGACAATGTTTTTCCCGTAACGAACTCGCCAGGACTGTCCGGAAGTCTTTTCATCCTCTTTCTTTTTTGACCAGGCTTGGGTGACGTCTGCTGAGGCTGCGCCAAGTTCACCAAGGTTATAGCCAAGGCCCGTCGAAAGAGCCTGATAATGCGATGCCGCCTGTACGCCGCCATATACTGTCAGGCTACTGGAGACGCCATAGGTGGCGGTGGCCTGGGTAAAGGGAGTTTCATCGACTCCACCATCATAAGGGCGATATTTACCAGACGTAATTTCATACTCCAGCTGATCTTCACGCACCATCACCGGCAATGTGGCGAATGGCACGACAAATTCTTGTTTCGACCCGTCAGACTCTTCCACGGTGACGTACAAGTCGCCGCTACCGCCGCTCGGGTACATATCGGTAATTTCAAATGCACCTGGCGCAACGTAGGTCTGGTACACCTGATAGCCGTTTTGTTTAATCATGACCCGGGCGTTGGTTTTGGCGATACCGCGAATAATCGGCGCATAGCCGCGCATACTTTCCGGCAACATAGAAGTATCAGTGGCCAGCTGTACCCCGGTAAACGGCACGCTGTCGAATATGCCTGAGAGTGACGAGCTCTCACCCATCACCAGATTACTGTTGATAGGACGTATGCTGCGCTGCATATAAAGATAGGCGGAGTCCCAGTTCCCCGCGCCGCTATTATTTTTATTCCAGGTACTAAGGTTACGAATGCGCCATGGGCCAACGTTGAGACCAGACTGTAGGTTCAGGCTGTAATATTCATCATTTGCCTGCATGTCGTTTGAGCCACTGAACTGATAGTTCACCAACAGGGCGTTGATGCCGTCATCAAACTGATCCGGTGGAATATATCCCTGCGCTGTGGTGGATAAAGCCGCTTGCGGAATTGAGATATTCAAGCGCTGAGCGGTAAAGTCAAAATCTGCTTTAGTGTCCGGTATGACCGAATAATTGGTACAGCCATTTTTATCTTCGACTAATTCAGGAAACGCTTTTATCCTTACGCCGTATTCTGCGAGGGCTTTTAGACTCAAGCAGGGAACAAGGGCCGGCTCGCGGTTATCACTCGTAGCATGGCTATTGGCGACAAACTTTATCGTCCTGGTGTCCAGGTAGCGGCCATTAAACATAATATCGACCCGATAATTCCCTGGCGCCTGCGCGTTCTGGGTCTGAAATATGGATAAATCAGGGGTGGTTGATGGATCGCTACCATTCAATGAACTAATGAATGAGGGATCGAAAAAGTCACGTGCTTGCGCTTTATTATTCAAACCAGAAAGCAATGCTGGTAGCATTGCAATAAAGATGGTGGATAGTTTGAATAATCCATTATTCTTATTTGGCATAGACACATCCCTATAATGATAAAATAGAATCTTTATTACAGCGATGAGGAATAGAGCGACCCTGCTCCGCCATAATCATTAACGACTTTCCAGGTAATGCCGGAGGCGTTAATATTTTCTTTTAACGTCACTTCTTTAGTGGTCATTGGAGCGACCGAGTTGACTTCTGGTTTTACTTCTTTGCCGCCAATCTGAATGCTATGGAAATAGAAGAAAAACGGGGTCGGATTTTTGATGGTCAGCTTTTTGCCAGCTTTGCGCCATTCGAGCTTTTTCGCTTCTGCATTAGGAGAGAGATCGAAAAGTGTTTTGGGACGGTAGACCAGGCGCATACGGTGGCGAACCGCCAGTTGAATAGTATTGGTGCTGGCTTTCTCATCGTCTGCCGGAGGAATAGCCATTATGTTAAAATAGTACAGAGATTCTCGGTCGCTCGGAGCATTAACGCTTCCAGTTGAAAACAGACGCACCGTATTTTGCTGTTTCCCCTCAAGGCGGAACAGCGGCGGAGTAGCCATAAAAGAGGGGGGGGATCCTGCCGGAGCTTCAACCCAAGATTTAATCAGATAGGGAATATCATCTTTATTTTCGATTTGAGCGGTAATTTCACGCGCGCCTTCCTTATAGAGGTAGCGGGTGGATTCAATCACAATACCGGCGTGGGCAATACTGCAGAGGAGTAATGCGCAGAATGCGGTGAGATTTAATAAGGTCCTGAACATGGTTTTTCTCTGAATGCGAAAAAGGGCCCGCCGTGAAAGCGGGGCCCTTCGGGTAAAAATTAGAGGGTGTAATCGATAGTAAAGGTCGCAACACCTTTAACCGGACCTTCAGTTACCGGGGTTGCAGAGTTGGTTCTTACATAACCAGTGGTGTAATTCAGCTGAGTACCGCTAGCGGCAGAGTAGCTTTCGGTCATAGTGTCGGAACCGTCGAAGGCTACGCGATGGGAATCGCTGATGCGCTGGATACCGATACCAATACCGGTTGCACCATTAGAAGCAGTGTTGTCCAGGATGGTATTGTCGCTGGAAGTAATACCGGAAACGTTTACAGTCACGCCAGTAACCGGTGTGGCGCTGCCCTGTGCACAGTCTTGCACGTCAAAACCGAAATCCTGAGTTTTGAACAGAGTACCCGCTGATTCTGCATTCGCTTCGGCAGTGGTTACGGTGATCAGCTGAACGATACCGCTATTCAGAGTACCGGTTGGGGTCACGACGCAAGAGTTAGCTGCGTCTGACACTTCACCCAGAACAGTTACCTGAGCGGTGTTAGTTGCCATTGCCTGAGCACTCAGTACTGCAGATGCAGCGACCATTACAGCTACGATTGTCTTTTTCATTTAATTAATCCATATATAGATACTTAGTCCTGTGTAGAATCGATAACAGTTATCAAGGGAATGGAGTATGCATTCGCATTGATATTGAAAATAAGCGTCAGCCTTCCTTTATATAGTGCTGAGACCAATCATCCTGTTGAACGACGCTACCATATCGCTTGCCATAGCGAACCATGGAGAAGCGGGAGTAATTTAAAAGTCTGGTGCAAAAAATGCTTGTGAATTGTTGATGAAGCACCCGTGAATTTAATTCTTACCCATTTCTAATGAGATGCGGATTCCTGTTGGTATTAATTTAATCTGAAAATGCGACCATTAAGCAAGTTAGCTATCGCTTGTTTTTTATCTGCGGTATCCTGTGGGCTAAACTTCAATGTGAAATGAACATGTTTTCGTCTGAAACAATAATCTTCACATAATCGTTTGGTTGAAATCATTTGATTTTATTATGGATAATAGGGTTGCGTGGGGCAAGGATATGGATGAAGCAGTATTATTTAATGGGTGTATAATTAATCAGGAGATTATATTTAATGCCAATATGAATGAGCTGCGGCCGCTTGCCGGGGACGGGGAGTGCATCAGCCTTAATGCGCCTACCGCCAGATGTTTGCTGCTGCTTTTGCAGAATCGCGGCAAAGTGATTTCACGGGATGAGTTCCTGGCGGCTGTATGGGAAACACGGGGGGTGGTCGTTTCGCAAAATACGTTCTATCAAAATATTTCTTTGCTGCGAAAATCGCTGGTAAAAGCCGGGCTATCTGAGGATATCATTATTACTGTCCGGCAAAAAGGCTTTAGCGTCGCCCCGAATACATTGGTCATTCCTCTTTCTGATGAAGAGTGCGAGAATATGAATCGGGCAAGATTAACGTATTACCAGAATAATAAAAGTGCTGATAGCATTTCTAATGACAGACAAAAATTTGATCCTGAATTAACGCTTCCACTACCCGTAAATTTTCCAGACCAGAAAGATGATGTACGAGAAAATAGCGTGGAGGGAACTGAGAAAGTAGCGGAACGATTACATGTTACCTTTAAAATGCCCACATGGTTAATTTTGCTGATTGTCGTGATGATAATCATCAATATCATCGTGCTGGTAGTGTTACGTCGGTAATGACCCGTAACTGGAGGTATTGATAAGGACACGCCAGGGGATATCAATTCCTTACTGGCGATGCCTTCACATAAAGCGGTCTGTCAGAGCGCACTGACAGACAAGGAAGTGCTAACGCTGCTTCAGCCCTAAATCCAGCGGCGTCTTGCTGGGTTCCCCGCCGATCTCGCGCGCCAGCTTCGGCACCATATAGCCGGAGATGAGGGTCAATAGTTCGCGCATGATTTCACGGGCTTCATCATCGCTGACCATGAAGTGCGCCGCTCCTTGCACCCGATCCAGCACGTGCAGGTAGTAGGGCATTACCCCGGCGTCGAACAGCGCATTACTGAGGTCGGCCAGGGTTTGCGCGTTGTCGTTCACCCCGCGCAGCAGCACGCTCTGGTTGAGCAACGTGACGCCCGCCTGGCGCAGCATGGCCATCGCCGCGCGGAACTCACCGTCAATTTCATTGGCGTGGTTGACGTGGTTAACCAGGATTACCTGCAGCGACGAACGCTGGAAGCGGCTGGCCAGCGTCTCGGTGATGCGCGCCGGGATCACAATCGGCAAGCGGCTGTGAATACGCAGGCGCTTAACGTGCGGAATAGCTTCCAGCTGGGTCATCAGCCAGTCAAGCTCATGGTCCTTTGCCATCAGCGGGTCGCCGCCGGAGAAGATGATTTCATCAAGCTGCGGATGCGCCGCGATGTAGTCCATCGCCGTCTGCCAGTTGCGCCTGGTGCCCTGATTTTCGGCATAAGGGAAGTGGCGGCGGAAACAATAACGGCAATTGACTGCACAACCGCCTTTCACCAGCAGCAGGGCTCGGTTGCGATATTTGTGCAACAGACCGGGCACCACGCTGTGCTGTTCTTCCAGCGGATCGGTGGAGTAGCCGGAAGCGACGATAAACTCTTCCTCGGCGGTAAGTACCTGACGAAGCAGCGGATCGTTAGGGTTGCCTTTCTCCATGCGGGCGATAAACGCGCGCGGGACGCGCAGCGGGAACAGGCGTCTGGCCTCGCGTCCGGCCAGTAGTTTTTCATCAGCGTCTACATTTAAAAGACGCAGCAGTTCATCAGGACTGGTCACAACATTGGCAAGTTGCGTTATCCAATCTTCTCTGGATGGGGTATTTAGGGTTACAATATGCGCCATTTTGTGGCTTAGCTACCAGTTAAACAATTTCAGAGGGCCTTATGGCGACTTACTATAGCAACGATTTTCGTGCTGGTCTTAAAATCATGTTAGATGGCGAACCTTATGCGGTAGAAGCCAGCGAATTCGTTAAACCGGGTAAAGGCCAGGCGTTCGCGCGCGTTAAGCTGCGCCGCCTGCTGACCGGTACCCGCGTTGAGAAAACCTTCAAATCTACCGATTCCGCAGAAGGCGCGGACGTTGTCGATATGAACCTGACTTACCTGTACAACGACGGTGAGTTCTGGCACTTCATGAACAACGAAACTTTCGAGCAACTGTCTGCTGACGCGAAAGCGATCGGTGACAACGCTAAATGGCTGCTGGATCAGGCTGAGTGCATTGTGACCCTGTGGAACGGCCAGCCGATCGCGGTCACCCCGCCGAACTTCGTTGAGCTGGAAATCGTAGAAACCGATCCAGGCCTGAAAGGCGACACCGCGGGTACCGGCGGTAAACCAGCAACCCTGTCTACTGGCGCGGTGGTTAAAGTTCCGCTGTTCGTTCAGATTGGCGAAGTGATCAAAGTGGATACTCGTTCTGGCGAATACGTATCCCGCGTGAAGTAATTTCGCGTCATGATGACCGGCGTAGCCTCCGTGCTGCGCCGCTCTTTTCGTACAGGCACAACGAGCACGATACATGAAGCGCAGCGTTAAACTTCTGGTGTTACTCTTTCTGAGCAGCGCGCTGTTGGCTGGCTGCAATACCGCCCGCGGTGTGGGTGAAGATATTCAGGGCCTGGGTCACGCTATCTCTCACGCTGTGAGCTGAATTTCCCTGCCGTTTCGTTAATGGCGCTTGCCTCCCGGTATGTCAGCTTCCTCCACGCATACTCCTTTTCTCTTAAAAATCGCAAAGATCCCTTCATCTTTGGACGGTTTGTCTATGCTTATAGGGCATGAAAACAAAACTGACACTAAGGATGACATTATGGTGAAAAAAACGATTGCAGCGTTCTTTACGGTTTTGGTCCTCTCTTCAGCACTGACCGCTTGTAACACCACGCGCGGTGTCGGTGAGGATATTTCAGACGGCGGCAACGCAATCTCTGGCGCGGCAACCAAAGCTCAGCAATAAACGCCGTCGACGGTACGGTTTAGCGCCGTACCGTTCTTCACTTCTCTCATTCCGTTGGATATACTCACCACGACTTTTCATCCACCTTACGGGACGACCCGTAAGCGTTTCTCATCCGGGGACGGCCCCAGCAAAGGAGCCTTATGTCCTGGATAGTCTTGTTTATCGCTGGCCTGCTGGAAGTGGTGTGGGCCGTCGGCCTGAAATATACCCATGGCTTTAGCCGCCTGGTTCCCAGCGTTATCACCATCGTGGCGATGGTGGCCAGCATGGCGCTGCTCTCATGGGCAATGAAAACGCTACCGGTAGGTACCGCCTACGCCGTCTGGACCGGGATCGGCGCCGTGGGCGCCGCCGTGACCGGTATTGTGCTGTTAGGGGAGTCCGCCAGCGCCATGCGTATCGCCAGCCTTGTCTGTATCGTGATCGGCATCATTGGCCTGAAGATCAGCGCGCACTAATCATAGCGCTGATTGACCCAGACCAGTTTGCTGACATCAAAGCCCTGTCGGGTGGCAATGTCCAGCATCTGCTGCCTGACCTCGGGGGCGATGGTCGGCGCCCGGGCCAGCAGCCAGAGATAGTCGCGATCGGGGCCGCAGACCAGCGCGTAACGATACTCCTTATCCAGGGCAATGACGTTATAGCTGCCGTAGAAAGGGCCGAAGAAGGAAATCTTCAGCGCGGCGCGGCTGGGCTCCCCGGTAAAGTACGCTACCCCGTCCGTTTTCTGCCACATGCCGCGGTCGGGGTTATAACCTTTATTCACCACATCCAGACCGCCGTCATCACGTGGGTGCCAGGCGATCGTGACCTTTTCCAGACCGCTTTCAAAAGGGTGGTCAAAGCGGGCGATTTCATACCAGGTACCCAGATAGCGCTGAACGTCGAAGGGACTGACCACGGTGACGCCCGGCGGCGGGGCGGGCGTGCTGCAGGCGACAGACAGGAACGAGACGGCAATCGCGGTGATTATCGGTAGGATACGCATGGCATGCTCCTTGCTGGCTTTTAAGCTAAGTGTAGAGTCCAGCAGGGAAAAGGCGGCAAGATTTTTCTATGAAGCGAGCCCGGTAGAAGAAATGCAGCCGGGCTCTTGCAGGATCAGATAAACAGCACGCCAACGAGGGTGATGACGCTGAGGATTGCCGCCAGGCCGTAGAAGACCCATTTACCGTTTGGCACATGGATTTTCAGATCGTGCATGGCGTGGTGAATACGATGCAACCCACACCACAGCGGCAGGACAATCATCAGAAAGATGAATGCGCGGCCGATAAAGCTTTGGGCAAAAGCCAGCACACGCTCATAGCTGAAGGCGTCGGCCGGAGCGAGCCCCAGCGGCAGCAGGATGCCGACCAGCAGCACCATCACCGGCGCGACAATCGCGCCCCACATGCCGCCTGCGCCAAACAGCCCCCAGAATACGGGTTCATCGGAACGTTTTGGATTGGGATTAATCATCTCAGCCTCCTTACCAGAACAGGGCGACAAACAGGATCACCACAGTGACCACCGCCGTCACCACCCAGAGCCCTTTAATGACCGGCTCTGGCCCCATTTTTTCGCCTTTGATGATGACGTTGGCGGCTTTCGGCGCCAGCTCAAACCAGGTTTTGGTATGCAGCAGCGCTGCCGCCAGGGTGATCAGGTTGAGGATCACCACCACCGGGTTTTGCAGGAATTCGATATATCCTGCCCAGCTCTCGGCGCCGTGCTTGAGGGCAAACAGCCCATAAATCAGCACAATGCTAAACCATACCGTCGGTACCGCCGTGCCTTCCCGCACCATGTAGAAGCGATAAAACGGCAGCTTTTTCCACCAGGTGGAGGTCATTGGCCGCACGTAGGGTTTGCGTTTCGTCGTCATAATGCACTCCTTAGCGTGGTTTCAGGGTGGCGATAAGAAAGTCTTTCGAGCTTTCCACCTTGCCCTGCTGGATCGCGGCCGCCGGGTCGACGTGCTTCGGACACACTTCCGAGCAGTAGCCCACGAAAGTACAGGTCCAGACGCCATTCTGGCCGTTAAGCTGCGCCATGCGTTCCTTTTTACCGTGGTCGCGGCTGTCTTCGTTATAGCGGTGGGCGAGAGTGATCGCCGCCGGGCCGATAAATTCCGGGTTCAGGCCGAACTGTGGACAGGCGGCATAGCACAGCCCGCAGTTGATGCAGCCGGAAAACTGATGGTATTTCGCCATCTGGGCCGGGGTCTGCTTGTTTGGCCCCTGGTCTGGCGTGCGGTTATTGCCGATGATATACGGCTTAATGGCTTCCAGGCTTTCGATAAAGTGGGTCATGTCCACCACCAGATCGCGCTCGATAGGGAAGTTGGCCAACGCCTCCACCTTGATGCCTTTGGTGTAATCGCGCAGGAACGTTTTGCAGGCCAGCTTCGGCACCTTATTGACCATCATGCCGCAGGAGCCGCAGATTGCCATTCGGCAGGACCAGCGGTAGCTCAGGTCTGGCGCCAGGTTGTCTTTAATGTAGCCCAGCGCGTCCAGCAGCGAGGTCTGCTCATCGTAAGGCACGTCATAGAACGCGCTGTGCGGTGCGGTATCGACCTCCGGATTGTAGCGCACCACTTCGACTTTCAGGTTTTTCATCTCAGCCATGGGTGGACTCCTTCTTCTCAGCCGCGTCCGCTTCTGCGCCATAGACACGTTTTGCCGGCGGCAGCGTGGTGATCTTCACATCGCCATATTCCAGACGGGTAGTGCCATCGGCCTCGCGGAAGGCGAGGGTGTGCTTGAGGAAGTTGACGTCGTCGCGTTCGGTACAGCCTTCATCCAGACGCTGGTGCGCACCACGTGATTCTTTACGGGCGATGGCCGAGTGCGCCATACATTCGGCAACGTTTAAACCGTGCCCCAGCTCAATGGTGTAAAGCAGATCGGTATTGAACACGCTGGAGTTATCGGTAATACGCACGCGCTTAAAGCGCTCCTGCAGCTCAGCCAGCTTGTCGATCGTTTTCTGCATCAGCTCCGGCGTCCGGTAGATGCCGCAGCCTTCCTCCATCGACAGCCCCATTTCGTCGCGAATTTTCGCCCAGTTTTCGTTACCCTCCTGGTTGACGAGATCTTTCAGGCGTTGCTCCACATCGGCAGCCTGCGCATCGAGGGCGGAGCCATTTGCCTCGCCCGCCTGAGCGGCGCGCTGCATGGCCTGTTCCCCGGCCAGGCGGCCGAAGACCACCAGCTCGGCCAGCGAGTTGGAGCCCAGACGGTTGGCGCCATGTAAGCCAACGGACGAGCATTCGCCCACGGCAAACAGCCCTTTGATCCGGGTTTCGCACTGCTGATCGGTTTCAATACCGCCCATGGTGTAGTGCGCGGTCGGGCGCACCGGAATCGGCTCTTTCACCGGATCGACGCCGACGTAGGCTTTCGCCAGTTCACAGATAAACGGCAGACGCTCCAGCAGTTTTTTCTCGCCGAGGTGGCGGAGATCGAGGTAGACCACGTCGCCGCGCGGCGTCGGGATGGTGTTCCCTTTCCGCCACTCGTGCCAGAAGGCCTGGGACACTTTGTCGCGTGGGCCCAGCTCCATATATTTATTCTTCGGTTCGCCGAGCGGGGTTTCCGGGCCCATGCCGTAATCCTGCAGATAGCGGTAGCCGTTTTTGTTGACCAGAATCCCGCCTTCGCCGCGGCAGCCTTCGGTCATCAGGATCCCGGAGCCCGGCAGGCCGGTCGGATGATACTGAACGAATTCCATATCGCGCAGCGGCACGCCATGGCCCAGGGCCATCCCCATCCCGTCACCGGTGACGATGCCGCCGTTGGTGTTGTAGCGGTAGACACGCCCGGCGCCGCCGGTAGCCAGCACCACGGCGTTGGCGCGGATCTGCACCAGGGTGCCTTCCATCATATTCATCGCCACCAGGCCGCGGGCCTGCCCGTCATCGACCAGCAGGTCAAGGACGAAATGTTCGTCAAAGCGCTGAATTTGAGGAAACTGAAGGGAGGTCTGGAAGAGGGTATGCAGCATGTGGAAACCGGTTTTGTCGGCGGCAAACCAGGTGCGTTCGATTTTCATGCCACCGAAGCGCCGGACGTTGACGCTGCCGTCGGGACGGCGGCTCCATGGGCATCCCCACTGCTCCAGCTGGGTCATTTCCGTCGGGCAGTGATGAACAAAATAATCGACGACATCCTGCTCGCATAGCCAGTCACCTCCCGCGACGGTGTCGTGAAAATGGTACTCAAAGCTATCGTGATCCTGGGCAACGGCTGCGGACCCCCCTTCTGCAGCGACCGTATGGCTGCGCATCGGATAGACTTTAGAAATCAGGGCGATTTTAGCGTTGGGGTTGGCCTGAGCGGCGGCGATAGCGGCACGAAGGCCTGCCCCGCCGGCGCCAATTACGGCGAGATCGGCTTGAAAAGTTTGCACGACATTCCTCCAGTTTTAGTGTATTTCGCCGCCGGGCTGGCGAAAATGTATCACTGCTCCTTTATAGGTACAGGAGTATAGCCTTAGGGTCAGTATGGAAAATTGACGTGTTCGATTTTTTTATCGATATGTGCGGTTATTTATCAGTGGTATTTATGCGTCAAGGTTAACGATAGATTAATGGCATGTAATCTGCCGGAGATTGCACAAAATTTGTTTCACTCGCCGGTTGCGAGTAGACTTCGTGCCCTTAATTTGCAATCGGAGAAAGTACCATGAGCGAGACGGCAACCTGGCAGCCGAGCGCACCCATTCCCAATCTGTTGAAACGCGCGGCGGTGATGGCGGAAATCCGCCGTTTCTTTACCGATCGCGGCGTGCTGGAGGTGGAGACGCCTTGCATGAGTCAGGCGACGGTAACGGATATCCATTTGTTCCCGTTCGAAACCCGTTTCGTCGGCCCGGGCCATTCTCAGGGGCTTAACCTGTACCTGATGACCAGTCCGGAATACCACATGAAGCGCCTGCTGGCGGCGGGTTGCGGCCCGGTCTTCCAGCTGTGCCGCAGCTTCCGTAATGAAGAGATGGGGCGTCATCACAATCCGGAATTCACCATGCTGGAGTGGTATCGTCCATGCTATGACATGTATCGCCTGATCAACGAGGTGGACGATCTGCTGCAGCAGGTGCTGGAATGCCAGCCGGCGGAAAGTCTCTCCTATCAGCAGGCGTTTCAGCGCCATCTGGAAATTGACCCGCTCTCTGCCGATAAAGCACAGCTGCGTGAAGTCGCAGCGAAGCTGGATCTGAGCAATATCGCCGATACTGAAGAAGATCGCGACACCTTGCTGCAGCTGCTGTTCACCATGGGCGTGGAGCCGCATATCGGCAAAGATCGGCCAACGTTCATTTATCATTTCCCGGCGACTCAGGCCTCTTTGGCGCAGATCAGCCCGGAAGATCATCGGGTCGCTGAGCGCTTTGAGGTCTATTACAAAGGGATTGAGCTGGCGAATGGTTTCCACGAGCTAACCGACGCCCATGAACAGCGCCTGCGGTTTGAGCAGGACAACCGCAAACGCGCCGCGCGCGGCCTTCCGCAGCAGCCCATCGATAACAATCTGCTGGCGGCGCTGGAAGCGGGTCTGCCGGACTGCTCCGGCGTGGCGCTGGGCGTTGACCGTGTGGTCATGCTCGCGCTGGGCGCTGAAAGTATCGGCGAGGTCATCGCCTTTACGGTAGACCGCGCCTGATCGCTTTTTCACCTCCTTCCACCGCCGCGTGGGGGGAGGTGACAGTCCAGCCCTGAACCTGACCATCGCCCTTCGATTTTAGCCCGAATACCCACAATTTCTCTCTGTGCTTTTGCTACTATCCGCGCTCTTTTTATGAGGCCAGGCGTCGCCGTCAGGCGATGCCCACGTTTGGATAGATTTATGCATCAACAACTCAAGAAGATGAGCCTAATTGGGCTGATTCTGATGATCTTCACCTCGGTGTTTGGCTTTGCTAACAGCCCGTCGGCGTTTTATCTGATGGGCTATAGCGCGATGCCGTTTTATCTTTTTTCCGCTCTCTTTTTCTTTATTCCGTTCGCGCTGATGATGGCGGAGATGGGCTCAGCTTATCGTCGCGAAGAGGGCGGGATCTATTCCTGGATGAACCACAGCGTCGGGCCGCGCTTTGCCTTCATTGGCACCTTCATGTGGTTTGCCTCGTACGTAGTGTGGATGGTGAGTACCGCCGCTAAGATCTGGGTCCCGCTATCTACTTTTTTGTTTGGTGCGGACAAAACCCAGACCTGGGCGCTCGGTAGCCTGACGCCGACGCAGACGGTCGGTATTCTGGCAGCCTGTTGGATGGTCGTGGTGACCTTTATTGCCGTCAAAGGGATTAATAAAATCGCTAAAATTACCGCCGTCGGCGGTATCGCGGTGATGGGGTTGAACCTGGTGCTGCTGCTGGTGAGCGGGGCGATCCTTCTGCTTAACGGCGGTCATTTCGCCCAGCCGTTAAACTTCACCCTTTCGCCTAATCCCGGGTATCAGTCGGGCATGGCGATGCTGTCGTTTGTAGTGTTTGCCATCTTTGCCTACGGCGGAATTGAGGCGGTCGGCGGCTTAGTGGATAAGACCGATAAGCCGGAAAAGAACTTTGCCAAAGGCATTATCATCGCGGCGATCGTTATCTCGATCGGTTACTCGCTGGCGATTGTGCTGTGGGGCGTGAGTGCCAACTGGCAGCAGGTGCTTGGCGCGCGTTCGACCAACCTCGGTAACATCACCTATGTGCTGATGACCAGTCTCGGGACGACGCTGGGCCAGGCCCTGCACCTGACCCCTGCGGCGTCAGCCCTGACCGGGGTCTGGTTCGCCCGTATTACCGGTCTGTCGATGTTTCTCGCCTATACCGGCGCGTTCTTCACCCTCAGCTATTCTCCCCTGAAAGCGATTATCCAGGGCACGCCAAAAGCGCTCTGGCCGTCGGTGATGACCCGTCTCAACGTCAACGGCATGCCCGCCGCGGCGATGTGGCTGCAGTGTCTGCTGGTCGGGGTGTTTATCGTATTGGTATCGTTCGGTGGGGATAGCGCTTCCGCGTTTTATAACAAGCTGACGCTGATGGCCAATGTCTCTATGACCTTGCCTTATCTGTTCCTGACCATCGCCTTCCCGTTCTTCAAGGCGAAAACGCATCTTGACCGGCCGTTCGTGATCTTCAAAAACCGTTCGTCGACGCTGCTGGCGACCGGCGTGGTGCTGCTGGTGGTGACCTTCGCCAATATCTTCACCATTATCCAACCCGTCATCGACAGCGGGGACTGGAACAGCACCCTGTGGATGGTCGGTGGGCCGATCTTCTTCTCACTGCTGGCGCTGGGGATCTACGAAAGCTACCGTCGGCGCATGGCGTCCGGTGCGCTGGTGATGGAGAGTTAAAGAGCCTGCCCGGCGGTGCCGCCGGGCAGGGAAAGGTTTACAGGCTACCAGCCGTACGGCGGCTGGTTTTTCCGGCCGAGGTCATGGTTTTACTGCTTTGCCTGCCGTCGATACTTTCCAGACGCATCTGGAACGGAGGGAACGGCATATCAATGCCATGCTCGCGGAAGCCCGCCAGAATCAGCTGATGCATCTCATGGCGCAGCGGCATGCGGTGCCCCATTTCCGCGGCAAAAATACGTAACTCGAAAATCTGGATCCCTTGCTGCAGGTCGACGAGAAACGCCTCCGGCGCCGGGGTATCGATGACCAGCGAGCAGCGATGTGCGGCGGCAATAAGAATTTTCGTGACTTCGTCGGTATCAGCATCCACGGGCGCTGGCACCGTCAGCACCACGCGGGTAACCGAGTCCGACAGCGACCAGTTGATAAACTGTTCGGTAATGAACGCCTTGTTCGGCACGATAATCTCTTTCCGGTCCCAGTCGCTGATGGTGGTCGCACGGGTATTAATGCGGGTAACGCTGCCCGTCAGGTCGCGAATGGTGACCGTATCGCCGATGCGGATCGGCTTCTCAAACAGGATGATCAGGCCGGAGATAAAGTTGGCGAAGATCTCCTGCAGGCCAAACCCGAGACCCACACCCAGCGCGGCGACCAGCCACTGCAGCTTCGACCACTCAATACCGATCATTGAGAAGCCCACCAGCCCGCCGACCAGCATCAGCAGATACTTGGTGATGGTGGTGATGGCGTAGCCGGTGCCGGGCGTTAAATCAAGATGCTGGAGGATCGCCAGTTCCAGCAGCGCGGGCAGGTTGCGTACCAGCTGAGTGGTGATGATCAGCACCAGAATGGCAATCAACACCGCGCCAAGCGTAATAGGCTCAAGGCTTTCCACTCCTTGTACCGTTGAGGTCACATCCCACAGCGAGATATTCTCAAGGAAGCCAAACGCCGAGTGTATTTCCGACCACAGGACGATAACCGACAGCAACGCGATCAGCATCAGCAGAGAGCGTACAAGCCGCAGCGACTGCGTACTGATGGCATCGAGGTCGACCTCGCTGACCTCCGTCTCCACCGACCCTTCCGGGCTGCTGACGTGGACGGGCTCATCTTCGCCGCGGGCGCGCTGAGCGAGAATTTCTGCGCGACGATGGCGAGCCCGGTCGAAGGCCAGCCGGCGGCGCTGGATCAGCATCCAACGGCGGATGATGTGATAGACCACCAGCAGCAGGAACCAGATGGCGACCGAGGTTTCCAGACGGGCAAGCAGCGCCTGAGCGGTGGCGAGGTAGCCGACGGCGGCCGCCAGCATCGCCACCAGCGGTGCGCCAAGCATCAGGTTCCACAGCAGGCGGTTCACCATATTATCGCCATTCCCCTCTTTATCCAGATAGAGCGGAATACCGGCGTGCTTAAGGCTCAGGGTGACCACCGCCAGCGCGCCGCAGATCAACAGGAAGCACAGGCGGCCCAGCGAAGCGGAGAATTCGCGGTCGTTAAGATTATCGAACATGATCAGCGCCATAATCAGCGGCACAATCAGCCCGATGCTCATCAGGTAGTAGCGCATCGCTTTCGCCACGCGGCTACGCGGCCAGCCGAAGTGGGCGATAAACAGCCCGTTTGGCCGGGCGAAGGTAGCGCAGATCATCACCACCCACAGCAGAGGCACCGTCGCGGTGACTCCATCGCCAATCGCCACCGCCAGCGGGAAGGGCCAGGCGGACTGCAGACCATAGCCGAGCGTCATCCACAGCACCGGCAGCGGCGAAGCCACCAGTATCGACCAGAAGACCGTGCGCAGCGTCAGCCAGAAGTGATCCTGGGTGACTTTCCCCACCCGGGCGCTGGAGCGCTCAAGGAAGCGGGTGAAATGGCGCCGCGAGCTGATGCTAAAGCCAACCAGCAGCAGGGCGGCAAACAGCGGCAGCAGGGTCTCTTTACTGGTGAGCATCATCGCGCTGGCTTTACCCAGTTCGCTGATGGTATCCAGGGAGATCAGGCGCCGCAGATCCTGGACGATTTCCAGCGGCCAGGAGAAGCCGATGGGGCTGACGTCCGAAGTCCAGAACAGATAGCGGTGGGTGGCTTCGTTGATCTCCTTCAGCGCGTCTTCCAGCTGGCCGTTGGCGACCTTCAGCTTGGTGAGCTCCAGCATCAGGGTATCGCCGCCGCGCAGCAGCGAGTTCAACAGCTCGTTCTGCGTGCGCAGCTGCGCCTGCAGGATCTTGTTCTGCTCGCTGGTCAGCGGTTCGCCGTCGGCCTGGCGGATCTGCCGCAGCTGCGGCTGCTTACTGAGTAAATCCTCAAAGCGCAGACGCTGCACGCGCAGCTGCGCCATTTCGGTATCCAGCTGCTGCGGGCGAGGGCGTTCGGGCAGCCGCGCTACCTGGGCGCGCAGGGCTTCGCCCAGCAGATTGGAGGAGCCCAGCCACTGCGACTGCTCGCGCAGGGTGTTTAACGCCTGGCGCACCTGCAGCGTTTGATTCGTCGCCTGCCGCTGCTGGGACGCCACCAGATCCATGCGCTGCGCCTGTTGGTTTAGCGCCTGGGAGAGCTCACGGTTGACCTTAAACTGGGCAGTGATGTCCGGCGGCAGGTTTTCACTGTTCTCCGCCAGCAGTTCGGTACTCTCAAGCGCCTTTTCCGCTTCCCGCTGGCGCTGGCTGTTTTGCAGATTGCGCAGCGCCTGCAGATAGGCATCCAGTTGTTCGCTCTGCTTTTGCGCCAGCTCGGAACGTGCGCGCGACAACTCCTGGCGGTTGTTGGCGGAGAGCTGGGCAAGGTCGAGTTCATCCACCAGCGCTTTCAGACGCGCCGATTCCGCCTGCAGGGCAAGATTTTGCGCCTGGGCGAGGGAGTTATTGCCGGTTTGTGTGCCGATGCGGCGCTCAACCTCATTGAGCTGACGACGGGCATCGGTTTGCTGCTGCGGCAGCTGGTTCAGGGAGTCGGCGATTTCACGCGCGCGATCCTGCTCCTGCTGCGCCTGGCGGCTCGATTCCAGCAGCTGGCTGCTGACCTGCAGGATCTCCTGGTTCAGCGCATCGGCGGTCAGGCCGGTTGGCACCTGGCGCGGTTCTTCGCTCAGATTGTTGAGCTGGGAGCGCAGGCTTTGAAACAGTTTGGGGAAATTATCGATAACGTCCTGATACTGACGGGCGCGCTCGAGGGACGACTTTTGCTCCTCAAGCGCGTTCAGCGCGGACTGCAGAACTTCAACGGTTTCAGGCTGGGCGGGCTTTGCCGCCTTCGCCTGTTCCAGTTCCTGGGTTATCTGTTTAGCATCCGGGGCTGTCGCAGCGTACGCCCCGAAACTGAGGCTCAAGGCCAACAGGAAAGTGTATATCAGGCGCACGGCATAACCCTTTTGCTGAAGAATTAACCTTGGTCTTGTTTATTGTCAACCAGCGGGCTGGCGCGATGTTCGGCTTGGATCTCTTCTTCCGATAATGGTGCAGGTTCAGCGGTGGTGGTTGCCTCCATCGCGGTTGCCAGCGGTTGACCGATTTTGGTCACGGACAGGCTTTGCAGCGTATCGACCAGCTTCACCTGGCCCGGGGCAAACAGGTTGATCACGGTGGAACCCAGTTTGAAGCGGCCCATCTCCTGGCCTTTCAGCAAGGCGACAGAGCCTTCGCTGTCGCCCGCGGGCCAGGTCCAGCGTTTAATAATGCCTTCGCGCGGCGGGGTCACGGTGCCGGACCACACGGTTTCAATGCTGCCGACGATGGTTGCGCCCACCAGAATTTGCGCCATCGGGCCAAACTCAGTATCAAACAGGCAGATGACGCGCTCGTTACGGGCGAACAGGTTCGGGACGTTCTGCGCCGTCAAATGGTTAACCGAGAACAGGTCGCCAGGAACGTAGATCATTTCGCGCAGGATGCCGTTGCACGGCATGTGTACGCGGTGATAGTCGCGCGGCGACAGATAGGTGGTGGCGAAGCTGCCGTTACGGAACAGGTCGGCCATCTGATAGTTGCCGGCCAGCAGGGCTTCCAGACTGTAGTCATGACCTTTAGCCTGCAGGATTTTATCGTCCTCAATGGCGCCAAGCTGGCTGATCACGCCATCGGCCGGCATTACCAGCACGTTGGGGTCGGTATTCAGCGGGCGAACGTCGTCGCGCAGCGGGCGCACGAAGAAATCGTTGAAGGTGCGATAAGCCGCGGTGTCCGGCTTCTGCGCCTCTTTCATATCGACCTTGTAGTATTTCACGAACAGATCGATGACCAGTTTCGTCAGCCAACCTGCGCGTTTGCTCGCACCCCAGCCTGCGAGGCGGGTGAGCCACAGTTTAGGCAGAATGTATTGCAGTGAAAGTTTAAGATCGTTTAACACAGTAGCCTCCAGGCCATGATATGTCGTTCCTGACCCCACCCGCGGGCGGGGACCTGAAAAAAGGGGACGATTCTATACGTAAATCTCGCCAAATGGCATCCACGTGAGCTGCATAATGATCGCGATCGGGCAGCGCCTGGCGTAAGGCCCAGCTTAATGATCAGTCATCGGACGAGGAAAAGTTTTTACGCGTTTTTACCTGTACCTGCGCCATGCTTTCCAGGATGCGGTGGTAGTTCTCAAAACGGCTTTCGGCGATTTTGCCGCTCTCTACCGCTTCGCGAAGCGCACAGCCAGGATCGGTATCGTGTTTACAGTCGCGATATTTGCAACGGCCTAGATAATCATGGAATTCGACAAAGCCGTTGGTGATTTGTTCCGCTTCCAGATGCCAAAGGCCGAACTCACGTACCCCCGGCGAATCAATCACATCGCCGCCGTGCGGGAAGTGGTAGAGGCGTGCCGCGGTGGTGGTGTGTTGGCCTAAGCCGGAAACGTCAGAGACATCATTGGTAAGGATCTGATCCTCGTTCAATCCGAGCAGGGCGTTGAGCAGGCTCGATTTACCGACCCCGGACTGGCCGGCGAAGATACTGATGCGGTCGGTCAGGGCGGCTTCCAGCGGCTTAAGGCCGTCCTGAGTACGACTGGAAACCAGCAGCACGCGATAACCGATGTTGCGGTAGATATCCATTTGCTCATTGACGAAGCGCAGACCATCGTCATCCAGCAGATCGATTTTATTCAGCACAATGAGCGGTTCGATATCCTGCGCTTCGCAGGCCACCAGATAGCGATCGATAATATTCAACGACAGCTCTGGCAGGATCGCGGAAACCACCACGATCTGATCGATATTGGCGGCAATAGGCTTCACGCCGTCGTAAAAATCCGGACGCGTCAGGACGGAGGCGCGATCGTGAACCGCCTCGACGATCCCTTTAACGTTTACGCCATCGGCGGCGTCTTTACCCGGTCGCCAGACCACGCGGTCGCCGGTCACCAGTGACCGGATTGTCCGGCGAATGTTGCAGCGATGCACGCTGCCGTCAGCGGATTCGACGTCGGCATGCATGCCAAAGCGACTGATGACAATGCCTTCGGACGTTTCGCCAAACAGGTTGTCATCGTAGTCGGCCTTCTCCGCAGTGGTTTTCAGACGGCGCTGGTGGTTGGCTTTGACGCGGCGCTGCTGGCCTTTGGAGAGTTTATTTTTACTCAATCGAACTGGCTCCTGGTCGCCCTGATGGGGCAAAACCTCTATGATACACGCTATTTTAGATGAATATAGTCACGCAAGAAGGGTGGAAAATAGCATGAGTGCAAATGAAAACAACCTCATTTGGATCGATCTTGAGATGACAGGGCTGGATCCGGAGCGCGATCGCATTATCGAAATCGCCACCCTGGTGACCGATGCCAACCTGAACATTTTGGCTGAGGGGCCGACCATCGCGGTGCATCAGTCAGACGCCCAACTGGCATTAATGGACGAGTGGAATGTGCGGACGCATACCGGCAGCGGTCTGGTGGATCGCGTAAAGGCCAGCACCGTCAGCGAGCACGATGCCGAACTGGCGACCATTGAGTTTCTTAAACAGTGGGTGCCGGCGGGCAAATCGCCGATCTGCGGCAACAGTATCGGCCAGGATCGTCGCTTCCTGTTTAAGTACATGCCGCAGCTGGAAGCCTATTTCCACTATCGCTATCTGGACGTCAGCACCCTGAAAGAGCTGGCGCGCCGCTGGAAGCCGGAAATTCTCGACGGCTTTAAAAAGCAGGGCACTCATCAGGCGATGGACGATATCCGCGAGTCGGTCGCCGAACTGGCTTACTATCGCGAACATTTCATTAAGCTGTAAACCGCGACCGGGCCTGGTGTGCGGCCCGGTATACTTTTCTGCGTTATTTAAACCACTTTTGCTGCATCTGCTGGAAGTCAGGCGTCGCCATGACCGCGGTCAGGGCATCGTTGATGGCGTTCAGCAGCTCAGGGTCGTCTTTGCGTACTGCAATCGCATACTGTTTACCGTAATAAGCCGGGTCGGTGGCCCGCTCATCCATGATGGCGTAGTCAGGGTTCTCTTGTTGCCAGGCGTCAAGGGTGGCGAAGTCGCCCATGACGCCGGTTATTTCGCCGGCTTTCAGTGCGGCCAGGGCGCTGGCGACATCGTCGTAAGGGACAGCCTGTACGGTTTTCTGCTTATCATGCAGGTAGCGCTGGTGAAGCGTGCCTTTCACCACACCGACTTTTTTAGCCTTCAGATCGGCAAAGGTATGGGCGACATCTTTGTGGACGATCACCACCCCGGAGAGGGCCTGGCGATAGGGACGGCTGAATGCGACCTGCTTCTCACGCATCGGGAGTACTTCCATGCCGGCAATCACCGCATCAAACTTCTTAAAGCGCAATGCCGGGATCAGTGTATCGAAACGCTGCGCTGTGAACTGGCACTGCGCCTGCATCTGCTGGCACAGGGCATGCGCGAGATCGATATCAAAGCCGACGGGCTGATTTTTACCGTTGGTGGTGACAAACGGCGGATTGGCCGTGCTGGTGCCAAAATGGAGCGTCTCGGCTGACGCGGTTCCGATGGTCAGCGTGCCCAGCAGCAGGACGGTGAGGACTTTTCTCATGCTAATTCCCTGTTTGGCGTCGTGGTGGCCTCGTTGTACGTCGCGCCACCGCAATATAATGCGAGCGATTTTGCGTCATTCAGCCGGGCGGAAAAAGCGATTTTGCCCGTTGTGACGCTTATTTATACAATTCAGCGGCGTAGATGGCGAGAAAACGTCCATTTAAACAAAAAACGCAAAAAAGTGATCGTCAGGGGGTTGCAGGGGCATCGAATTCTCGTATAATGCGCCTCCCGTAACGACGCAGAAATGCAAATTACGACGCCATCGAAATATGGCAAAAAATGCAGTAACGCGGGAATAGCTCAGTTGGTAGAGCACGACCTTGCCAAGGTCGGGGTCGCGAGTTCGAGTCTCGTTTCCCGCTCCAAAATTTGAAAGCACCATCCTTATCAAAGGATTTCATCTCGCAGATGCGGGGCGAAAGCCGAAGATTAAGCGGGAATAGCTCAGTTGGTAGAGCACGACCTTGCCAAGGTCGGGGTCGCGAGTTCGAGTCTCGTTTCCCGCTCCAAATTTTCTTCCATCTCTTATTTATCCACAGTGCAATCCAGCGCCGGGGATGATTTTCGTTTGGTCTGCAGAAATGCTGTGAACAGAGTTATCCACAGCTTGTCGTTTCGTCTTTGACGACGTAAATGCTTCGCTTTGTAAATAGTATCTTGTTATCTGATTGAAATTTAACAATTAAATTTCATTTCGAAATGTTAATCCGATCACTTGACCTCGGTCTGCGCCTTGAAACGCAATGTGTTTTAGATTTTATTCACAGCCTGTGAATGAATCAGGCGTCCCGCGGCAAGCCTTTCTCTACCACCCTGACCAGACGTAATTTTTTCGGTAGCTGTACTTCGACGGCGTCGGCGCTCCGCTTTTTCAGTTGCTGGGCAATCGCCCACTCAATGTGTTCGTCGAGAAGCGGATGCTCGCCCCGGCGGCTCTCCAGCGCGCGAAGATGGGCTTCATCCCAGGGCGCATTGCCCAGC
>ERZ506228.49-NODE-49-length-33888-cov-4.37635_pt1 | contig 33888 bp, 30 predicted proteins | sample MGYA00512366_ERZ506228 | MGnify/ENA metagenome assembly ERZ506228
CGGCATACTCATAGATGCGGCGAAAGCTGACCTCGGGGGTAAGATTCTTGTAGTCTTTACAGGCCAGCTCGCAGGTCTTGCACCCGGTACAGCGAGCGGAGTCGATAAAGAATCCATATTGCGTGCTCATGGTTTACTCCTTACACCTTCTCGATGTCGACCAGGTTGGTGTGCTGCGGATTCCCTTTCGCCAGCGGCGACGGGCGGTGGGTAGTCAGGGTATTCATGCAGGCGCCATGGTCGACCCGGTCTCCGGCCATATTAGCGTCGTGCCAGGCGCCCTGGCCCATCGCCGAGACCCCCGGCATGATGCGTGGTGTTACTTTTGCTGGAAGACGGACTTCGCCGCGCTGGTTGAACACTCGCACCAGATCACCGTTTTTAATCCCGCGTTTTTCCGCGTCAAGCGGGTTGATCCACACCTCCTGACGGCAGGCGGCCTGCAACACGTCTACATTGCCGTAGCTGGAATGGGTGCGTGCTTTATAATGAAAACCAAACAGCTGCAGCGGGTACTGGCTGCGCAGCGGATCGTCCCAGCCTTCAAATGTGGAGGCGTAGACCGGCAGCGGACTGATGACTTCGTCTTTCTCCAGCTGCCAGCGGGCGGCAATCTCGGCGAGCCGACTGGAGTAAATTTCAATTTTGCCGGACGGCGTTTTGAGCGGATGTGCGTCCGGATCGCGGCGGAAGTCCTGATAAGCGACGAAGTGGCCGTTCGGATCTTTACGCTTGTAGATGCCCATCTGCTTCAGATCGTCGTAGGCCGGCAGCGCCGGATCTTTCGCCACCATTTTGGCATACAGATATTGCAACCACTGTTCCTGGGTGCGCCCCTCGGTAAAGCGCTGGTATACGTCATCGCCGAGTCGTTTCGCGACTTCACTTAAGATCCAGTAAATAGGTTTGCGTTCGAACTTCGCCGAGGTGGCGGGCTGGATAAAAATCAGATAGCCCATATTGCCAGCGTAATCATTGGGGATGATATCTTCCTGCTCGACGGTCATCAGATCAGGCAGCAGCAGGTCGGCGTATTTCGCCGAGGAGGTCATAAAGTTGTCGATAACCACGATGGTTTCGCATTTACTCTCATCCTGCAAGATATCGTGAGTCTTATTGATGTCGGAGTGCTGGTTAATAATGGTGTTGCCCGCGTAGTTCCACAGGAACTTGATCGGCACATCCAGTTTCTCTTTGCCGCGCACGCCGTCGCGGGTGGCGGTCATCTCCGGGCCACGGGCGATGGCGTCGGTCCAGGTGAAGCAGGAGATGGCGGTCTTGACCGGGTTTTCCAACACCGGCAGGCGCTCAATGGTGATGGTGTAGGTTGACTCGCGGGCGCCGCTGTTGCCGCCGTTGATGCCGACATTGCCGGTTAAGATTGGCAGCATGGCGATCGCCCGGGCGGAAAGCTCACCGTTGGCCTGGCGCTGCGGTCCCCAGCCCTGGCAGATGTAGGCCGGTTTGGTCATACCGATTTCGCGCGCCAGTTTGATGATGCGATCGGCGGGGATGCCGGTAATACGCGCTGCCCACTGTGGCGTTTTGGCGACCCCGTCATCACCTTCGCCGAGAATATAGGCCTTATAATGGCCGTTGGCCGGGGCGCCTTCCGGCAGCGTTTTCTCGTCGTAGCCAACGCAGTATTTATCAAGGAAAGGCTGGTCAACCAGATTTTCGTTAATCAACACCCAGGCGATACCGGCCACCAGCGCGGCGTCGGTGCCGGGGCGAATGGGGATCCACTCATCTTCCCGACCGGCGGCGGTATCGGTGTAGCGTGGGTCGATAACGATCATCCGCGCGTTGGAGCGCTCGCGGGCCTGTTCCAGATACCAGGTAATGCCGCCGCCGCTCATCCGGGTCTCCGCCGGGTTGTTGCCGAACATCACCACCAGCTTGCTATTTTCAATATCCGAGGTGCTGTTGCCGTCGTTACTGCCGTAGGTGTAGGGCATGGCGCAGGCAATCTGGGCGGTGCTGTAGGTACCGTACTGGTTAAGCGAGCCGCCGTAGCAGTTCATCAGCCGCGCCACCGGCGAAGCGGATGGCGACGAGCGGGTGATGTTGCCGCCGACAATCCCTGAAGAGTAGTTAATGTAGACGGCTTCATTGCCATACTGCGCTACCACGCTTTTCAGGCGGTCGGCGAGAGTATCCAGCGCTTCCTGCCAGCTGATACGCTCGAATTTGCCTTCTCCGCGCTTGCCAACGCGCTTCATGGGATAGTTAAGGCGATCCGGGTGATTGATGCGTCGGCGAATCGAACGCCCGCGCAGGCACGCGCGCACCTGATGATCGCCGTAGCGGTCATCGCCGGTGTTATCCGTTTCGACGTAGACCACTTCATCATCACGCACGTGCAGCCGCAGGGCGCAGCGGCTACCACAGTTGACCGAACAGGCGCCCCAGACAATGCGGGTGTTGTCGCCGGTAGCCTGTTGTACCGCCGCCGCGGCGCGGTGCAGCGTAAAGGGCAGAGTAAGCCCGCCGGCGGCCAGCGCGAGGGAACCGAGGGCTGTGGATTTGAGTAGCGCGCGTCGGGTGACGCCGCCGGGAGATTCCTGATTCGACATTGCTCACTCCATGATCGTTATGTTGTACGGAGAAGGGCCGCTGTGCCATTAACAGACGCAGGGGTGAGCGATAATACGTTATGGGTAATTGGCAGATCTTATCCCTGGTCAACCAGAGATAAGATCTTTCATTTGAAAGTCACAAGCAGTTTACTGCGCGTCGCTTTCGGCAGGGGTATCGCTGTTACGCATATAGGTGATTTTGAAGGTGTCGTTGGCGCAATGACCGACCACCTGAACGCCGGGCTGGTCTGCCTGGTCGTTGGGCACAATGGCCAGGCTAAATGCCGATTCTGGTACGCCATTGTTAATGATCTTTTGCTGAATGTCGTTCTTTACCCGTTCACAGGAATCGGGCGCGGCCAGCACGGCAGTGGAGCACAGCAGCAGTGCGGCGCCGGTCCAGAGGGATAGTTTCATCTTACGCTCCTTATCGATGTTATCCAGATTTAAGCATAGCAGAACTGGTGTAAACAATTGTATTTGCTAATATGATCGGATGTACACAAAAGGAATCGCCTGTGAAAAGATTGTATTGGCTTATCCCGGTAGCGCTGCTGCTGACGGCGTGCGACGGTAAAAGCGCCCCGGAAGCCTTCACCCCCGAGATGGCGAGTTTTTCCAATGAATTTGAGTTCGATCCGCTTCGTGGGCCAGTGAAAGATTTTAGCCAGACGCTACTGGATGAACACGATGTGGTGGTCAAGAAGGTGAGCGCTCAGCTCTCCAGGGAAGGGTGTTTCGATCTGCTGACCCTGGAAGATGTGGAGAACAAAACCGGCGCCACGCTGCTGCTGGATGCCAACTATTACGTCGACGGGCGCACCCACGAGAAGCGACTGCGCCTGCAGGGCAAGTGTCAGCTGGCAGGGATGCCCGCCACCGGGGTCAGCTGGGAAACCGATGATAACGGCTTTATCATTAGCGCTCGGGGCAAAGAAACCACGGCTACTTACCGCTACGACAGTGATGGCTATCCGTTGGGCAAAACCACCACCGCCAAAGAGGAGCGATTTACTGTCGCCTCTACGCCGTCAAAGGATCCGCGCAAGAAAATGGACTATACCGCTATCAGTACCTTCAACGATCGCACGCTGGGCACGGTGCGCCAGACCTGCGACTATGATCGCCATGATAATCCGCTGAGCTGTGAATTGCAGGTTATTGATGAAAGCGTGCAGCCGCCGCTGACCCGCCACTACACGATTAAAAACCGCATCAACTATTACTGAGCTGTCGGCTTCAGCAGGGATGGTCCGGGCGTTTTGTGCTCCGCCAGGTACTGGTGCTGGAACAGGCACATGCGGATGGTATTACGGTACTCGCCGTTAATGAAAAATTCATGGATCAATTCACCCTCGACCATAAAGCCGAGCTTACGGTAAATGTGGATCGCTTTTTCATTCTCTTTATCGACGATCAGATACAGCTTATACAGATTGAGCACGGTAAAGCCATAGTCCATAGCCAGCCGCGCGGCGCGTGTGGCGAGGCCTTTTCCTTGGAAATCGGGGGAGATGATGATCTGGAACTCGGCCCGGCGGTGCACATGGTTGATTTCAACCAGCTCCACCAGTCCGGCTTTATCACCATTGCATTCGATGACAAAGCGGCGCTCGCTTTGATCGTGAATATGTTTGTCGTAGAGATCGGAAAGCTCAACGAAGGCTTCGTACGGCTCTTCAAACCAGTAGCGCATTACGCTGGCGTTGTTATCGAGCTGATGGACAAAGCGCAAATCTTCGCGCTCAAGGGGGCGGAGTCTGACGTGTAGCGCGTCGGTCATGAGTGATCCTGTGGTTAACGCTGAAAAAAACGATATGAAAGGCGGCGCCCGCAGGCGCCAGCGTTGTCAGGAGGCTGATTCAGGGATTGATAGCCCGGCCGGTGCGACGATCAAGACAGCGCAGGGTGTTCGGCTCCCAGTAGGCATTGACGTTGGCACTCTTCTGGCAGTTATCCTGCGCGTCGAAAGCGACATCGGTTTTGTCCCACTCTTTTTCCGCCCGTTTATTGACCTTCTGGCGCAGGCTGCGGGTGTCGTTCCATTGCTCTTTTTCCATCGACGCCTGCTGACGGCTTTGCGCGCTGTCGCCAGATTCAATCACCAGCCGGTCGGTGGCGGCGAATGAGCTGGAGGTATAGACCACGGCGCTTAACGCCAGAATGGCGGTCAGGCACCAGCGTTTATTCAGTGTCATGTTCATCACGATTTCCTTTAAGTGATGGGTAAACCCCTCAGGTTAAGTTTACTACAGCTCTTTTACCGGGCATAGCCGACAAAACAGCGTGGGGCAGAGGCTATTATCGCGTACAATAGTTCAACGGCCGGTCTCTATTTACGAATCTTTTAATGCTCAAAACAACGCTGCTGTTCTTTGCCACCGCCCTGTGTGAAATCATCGGCTGTTATCTGCCATGGTTATGGTTAAAACGCGGGGCCACGCCGCTCTTGCTGATCCCCACCGCTCTGGCCCTGGCGCTGTTTGTTTGGCTCCTGACGCTCCATCCTGCCGCCAGCGGACGGGTGTATGCCGCTTATGGTGGGGTATATGTCTGTACCGCGTTGCTCTGGCTGCGGGTGGTGGATGGCGTCAAGCTCAGCCATTACGACTGGGCGGGTGCGGCCATTGCCCTGTGCGGCATGCTAATCATTGTGGCGGGCTGGGGAAGGGCTTGAACCAACCCTATGTGATCCCGGCCACCTTTTTTAACCCTGATTCTTGTATGGTAGTCGACCTGTTGCCTTACTTATCAGACATCATATTTGGTTATGACTCTGTAAGGAACAATGATGGCCATCGAAACACTTGCCGCCCATCCGGGCGCGACGCCTGTGCGCATCCGTCGGGTGCAGAAGATCACATTAACGCTGTTATTTATCGCCGGTATCGTTAACTTTCTTGATCGCTCTTCGCTCAGTGTCGCCGGGGAGGCGATACGCGCCGACCTGGGGCTGAATGCTACCGAGTTCGGAGTACTGCTCTCCGCCTTCTCGCTCTCCTACGGCTTTGCGCAACTGCCGTCCGGTATATTGCTCGATCGCGTTGGGCCGCGGATTGTGCTGGGCGCCGGACTGATTTTCTGGTCCGCGATGCAGGCCCTGACCGGGATGGTTAATTCGTTCTCACATTTCATTTTGCTGCGCATTGGGCTTGGGATCGGCGAAGCGCCCTTTATGCCCGCAGGCGTGAAATCGATCAATGACTGGTATGCGCAAAGAGAGCGCGGCACGGCGGTCGGGATATTTAACTCCTCGACGGTGCTGGGGCAGGCCATTGCGCCGCCGGCCCTGGTCATCATGCAGCTGGCCTGGGGCTGGCGGACGATGTTTGTGGTCATTGGCTTAGCCGGGATCGCGGTCGGCCTGTGCTGGTATATAGGCTATCGTAACCGTCGGCAATTTACTTTGCAGGAAGAGGAGCAGCGCTATCTGGCCAGCGAGGAGGTGGCCCGCCCGGCGCTGAAGTTTAGCGAATGGCTGGCGTTGTTCAAACGGCGCACCACCTGGGGGATGATCCTGGGCTTCTCCGGTGTGAACTACACCGGCTGGCTGTATATCGCCTGGCTTCCCGGCTATTTGCAGGCGCAGCAGGGGTTAAGTCTGGCCCGGACCGGCTGGGTGGCGGCGATCCCGTTTCTTGCCGCGGCGGTGGGGATGTGGGTCAACGGCCTGGTGGTCGATGCCCTGGCGCGCAGAGGTTACGATCTGGCAAAAACCCGCAAAACGGCGATCGTTATCGGTCTGGTGCTGTCGGCCCTGGGCACCCTGCTGGTGGTTCAATCCTCCACGCCGACCCAGGCGGTCGCTTTCATCTCCATGGCGCTATTCTGCGTTCATTTCGCCGGGACTTCGGCCTGGGGGCTGGTACAAGTGCTGGTGGCGGAACATAAAGTAGCTTCGGTGGCGGCTATTCAGAACTTTGGCAGTTTTGTGTTTGCCTCGTTCGCGCCGATCGTCACCGGATGGGTAGTGGATACCACCCATTCTTTCAACCTGGCGTTGGTCATCGCCGCCGGGGTGACCTTTGCCGGGGCACTGTGCTACTTCTTTATCGTCAAAACCCGCATTGATTAACGACACTCTTCGAGCCATCAACAGCAGGCCCGCAGGGACGCGCGGCCGCCATGTTCTTCTCTTCTCGTTGCCCTGCGCTATCCCTCACTGCGGTAATGGCAACCAACCATACACTGATATTACCCGTTGAGATCTTCTTGTATGGTAGTTGACAGAAATCAAAGATGTTATACCAATTGCGTGAGAAGGTGGGTGGCGCAAAGGCATTCTCCTCGAGAGTTCTCCCCGAGAATGGTTGATGAGACACATAACAATGAGAGTCATCATGGAAAACACCCTCTTAACCGCCCACGCCACGCTGCCTGGCTACGATCGCAGCGCACTGATCCCCCGTATTGTCCACCTTGGCTTCGGCGCGTTTCATCGTGCCCACCAGGCAGTCTACGCCGATATGCTGGCCAACGACCACGGTAGCGACTGGGGCTACACCGAAGTGAATTTGATTGGCGGCGAACAACAGATCGCCGATCTTCAACAGCAGGACCTGCTGTATACCGTGGCCGAAATGTCTGCCGACGCGTGGACGGCACGCGTGGTCGGGGTCGTGAAACAGGCGCTGCATGCGCAGGTCGACGGCCTTGAAACGGTGCTGGCGGCGATGTGCGAGCCGCAGGTGGCCATTGTCTCCCTGACCATTACCGAGAAAGGTTATTGCCACTCTCCGGCCAGCGGTCAGCTACAGCTCGATCACCCGCTGATTGTCACCGATCTGCAAAACCCGCACCAGCCGAAATCGGCGCCGGGCGTGGTGGTGGAGGCTTTATCTCGCCGCAAAAAGGCGGGGCTGCCTGCTTTTACCGTGATGTCCTGCGATAACATGCCGGAAAATGGCCACGTGATGCGCAACGTCGTCTGCGCCTACGCCCGGGCATTAGACGAGGACCTCGCCGCGTGGATTGAGCAGAAAGTGACCTTTCCGTCGACGATGGTGGACCGGATTGTCCCGGCCGTTACACCGGAAACCCTCGATAAAATTGCACAACTGACCGGCGTGCGCGACCCGGCCGGGGTGGCCTGCGAACCTTTCCGTCAGTGGGTCATTGAGGATAACTTCGTTGCCGGACGCCCACAGTGGGAAAAAGCGGGGGCGGAACTGGTCGCCGACGTGGTGCCTTTCGAAGAGATGAAGCTGAGAATGCTCAATGGTAGCCATTCGTTCCTCGCTTATCTCGGCTATCTGGCCGGTTATCAGCATATCAACGACTGTATGCAGGACGATAACTACCGCCGTGCGGCGCTGTCGCTGATGCTGGACGAACAGGCGCCAATGCTGAAGGTGCAAGGGGTGGATCTGTCACGCTATGCCAGTTTGCTGATTGACCGTTACAGCAATCCGGCGCTGAAGCACCGCACCTGGCAGATTGCCATGGACGGTAGCCAGAAACTACCGCAAAGGATGCTTGACTCAGTGCGCTGGCATCTGGTGCACCAGCGTGATTTTACACTGCTGGCGCTGGGCGTGGCAGGGTGGATGCGCTACGTTGGCGGCGTTGACGATGCGGGCCAGGCAATCGAGATATGCGACCCGTTGTTGCCGGTTATCCAGCAAGCGGTGGCTGCCAGCGCCGATGGCGAAGCGCGAGTCAAAGCGCTGCTGGGTATTGAGGCGATTTTCGGCGTGGAACTGCCGCAGGAGTCACGCTTTGTCGCGGCGGTAACCCGCGCCTACCTCGCGCTGCAGCAGCAGGGGGCCAAAGCCACTGTTGCCGCCTGGGCTGAGGCACAATAATTATTGTCCGGTGCCGGCCAGGGGGGCGGCACCGATTCTTCGGTTATTTCTAACACTTTCCGCTGATATTTCCTTTTTTTTGCTGTCGATCGTTTTTGGTGTGAGAAAAATATGATCGAGCGCAATGTCTATACATAACTCTATATTTCCCTGATTTACTAGAGATAATTAGTTATTATTTTTCCGAGTAATGGCTGGTATTTAGCCCTCAGAATGGCATAGTTAAGTCATTGAAAAAGAACTTTCTCTGGAAAAGGAGTACGGGCCATGTATAAAAAAATTTTATTGCCTGTTGATGTCTTTGAAATGGATTTAAGTGACAAAGCTGTGCGTCACGCCGAATTTCTCGCCTCCGCAGAAAATGGCGAAATTACCTTGCTTAACGTCCTGCCGAACAGTAGTCGTTCGCTATTACGCGGCTTTGCGGCGGATATCCGTAAATTTGAAGCGTATATGAAAGAAGAATCGGAGAAAAAGATGCGTGAGGTGGCGCGACTGTTCGCTATTCCCATGTCGCGGATCCATACCCGAGTGGTGTTTGGTAACGTGCGTGATGAGATTCTGGCCATCAGTAACAACGAAGACTTCGATGTGATTGTGATTGGCTCGCGCAAACCGGGCATTTCCACTCATCTCTTAGGCTCCAACGCCGAATCCATTCTGCGCTACGCCAAAACGCCGGTGTTGGTGGTCAGATAATCCTCTCAGTCACGACGGCTGCGCGAATCTTACCTGGCAGCCGTCTGACCATTACTCTTCGCTAAACCAGTCGCGGTTTTCCTGGCGGATCAGCAGTACGGATTCGCTGATTTCATGCAAATGGACATTCATCGCCTGTTCAACAGTTACCGCGTCGCGTTTTTCCAGCGCGCTGAAAATCTCATGATGCTGACGCAAAAGCATCTCCGGGGAGGTGATATGGTCCAGGCTCATGTAGCGCACACGGTCAATGGCGGCTTTAATATTTTCCACCGTGTCCCACGCCAGCTGGCAGTCGGCAATGATGGACAGCTTCTGGTGAAATTCGTCATCGAGCAGAAAAAAATCGTTTAGTTGCTGCCGGTCGACGGCAATCCGCTGCTGATGGAGATTCTGTTCCAGCTGATAAAGTTGTTCATCGTTAATCATGCCGGCGGCACGGCGAACCACCGCGCACTCAATCGCCTGGCGTATAAAGCAACCATTACGTACCTGCGACAACGAAATTTTGTTGACGTAGCTGCCGCGCTGGGGGCGTATCTGGATAAGTCCGTTTTCCGCCAGCTTGATGAAGGCCTCGCGTACTGGCTGACGTGACACATCAAAACGCACGGAGACTTCTTTCTCCGACAGCGGCGTGCCTGGCGGGATCAGGCAGTGAACGATATCCCGACGAAGGATGCGATAGATTTGCTGATTGACGGGTTGTGTCGGATTCAGTTGCGATTCTGCGGCCATTGATGGTTACTTTTTAAGGGATTATGCGCACTATTTTACGCGTTTTTTGCGGTTCCGCCCATACCCGGCCCGCAGGCCGGGTGGCAGGCGATTAGCCCTGGCGGTGGACGCTGAGTCCGGCAAAACTCTGGCTGACCGGCATCATTTCCAGGGTGTTGATGTTCACGTGTTTTGGCAGGGTGGCGACCCACCAGACCGCTTCAGTCACATCTTCCGGGGTCAGCGCTTCGGTATTCTCGTAGGTTTTTCCGGCTTTGGCATCATCACCTTTAAAGCGAACATTTGAAAACTCGGTGCCCCCAACCAGACCTGGCTCAATGTCGGTCACGCGCACCGCGGTGCCGTGCAGGTCGGTACGAAGATTGAGGCTGAACTGACGGACGAAGGCTTTGGTCGCGCCATAGACGTTGCCGCCGGCGTAAGGCCAACTGCCTGCCGTGGAGCCAATGTTAATGATATGGCCGCGATTGCGCTCCACCATACCCGGCAGGACCGCGCGGGTCATGTACACCAGCCCTTTATTATTGGTGTCGATCATATCTTCCCAGTCTTCCACGCTGGCGCGGTGCGCCGGCTCCAGACCAAGCGCCAGGCCGGCGTTGTTCACCAGCACGTCAATAGCCTGCCACTCAGCGGGCAGATCGGCAATCAGCGTCTCAATGGCGGCGCGATTGCGGACATCAAGCTGGGCGATATAAAGGTTATCCCCGAGCTCGTCTTTCAGCGTCTTCAGGCGCTCTTCACGACGTCCGGTAGCAATCACTTTATGGCCGTTGGCGACGAAACGGCGAGTAATACTTTCACCAAAACCGGCGGTGGCGCCGGTGACCATGATAATCATCTTACTGTTCCTCAACGCTTTTTGTGTTTTCATACCATAGCACGCACAGACGGTGACCGGTAACGGAAATCATTGCGACCCCGTAAGGAGAAGCCTAATCTTACAGGATAAGCCTGTGCAGGAGAGAAAGATGTCTGAACAAAATCCCTTTTTTAGCGTCAGTTTGTTGCCTTACCAGGCCCCGCCGTTTGATCTCATTCAGGAACACCACTATCGCCCGGCATTTGATGAGGGCGTCCAGCAGCAGCGTGCGGAGATCCGCGCGATAATCGACAACCCGCAGCCGGCGAATTTTACCAACACTCTTGAGGCCCTGGAGCAAAGTGGACAGCTGCTGGCGCGGGTCACGCGGGTATTTTTCGCCATGGCCGGCGCCCATACCAATCCTTATATTCAATCACTGGATGAACAATTTTCCGCCGAGCTTGCCGAGCTGGGTAATGACATTTGGCTCAACGAGGCTTTATTTCAACGGGTAAATACCGTCTACCAGCAGCGTGACGCGTTGGCGCTGGACGGCGAGTCCCATCGTCTCCTGACCCTGACGTGGCAACGTTTTGTTCACGCCGGGGCGACGCTGGCTCCCGAGCAGCAAGCGGTGCTGCGCACACTGAACACCGAAGCGGCCACGCTGCAAAGTCAGTTCCAGCAGCGACTGCTGGGAGCGGCTAAAAGCGGCGGCCTGGTGGTTGATTACCGGCATCAACTGGATGGTCTGACCGATGAGGAGATTGCGGCGGCGGCAGACGCAGCGCGTGACAGAGGGCTCAGCGACCGTTGGTTGCTGACGCTGACCAACACCACCCAGCAGCCGCCGCTGCTCTCTTTGCGTGACCGACAGACGCGGGAGAATCTCTTTGCCGCCGCCTGGACCCGCAATCAGCAGGGCGATGAGCATGATACGTGTGACCTGGTGCTGCGGCTGGCGGCGATCCGCGCGCGCCAGGCGGAGCTGCTGGGCGCGGCCGATTACGCCAGCTGGGCGCTGACCGATCAAATGGCGGCTTCCCCGGCGGAGGCCTTGACCTTCATGCGCCGGATCGCGCCGGCAGCGCGGGCGCGGGCAGAACGAGAGCTGGCGGACATTCAGCAGGTTATCGATAACGAAGGTGGGGATTTTCGCGCGACGGCATGGGACTGGCTCTATTACAGCGAGCAGGTACGGCGGGCCGCCTACGCCATCGACGACGCGCAGCTTAAACCCTATTTTTCCCTCGAGCGGGTGCTGCACGACGGCGTATTCTGGACGGCCACACAGCTCTTTGGCCTGCGCTTTGTCGAGCGCTTCGATATCCCCGTCTATCACCCGGATGTTCGGGTCTGGGAAATCTTTGATGACAACGGCGAAGGGATGGCGCTGTTTTACGGTGACTACTACTCACGCGACTCAAAGAGCGGCGGCGCCTGGATGGATGTGTTTGTCGAGCAGTCGACCCTGCGTGAGCAGCGCCCGGTGATCTATAATGTGTGCAATTACGTCCGGCCGCAGGCAGGGCAGAGCGCACTGTTGTCGTGGGATGAGGTGATCACGCTGTTCCATGAGTTTGGCCATACCCTACATGGGCTGTTCGCCAGCCAGCGTTACGCCAGCCTTTCCGGAACCAATACCCCGCGGGATTTTGTCGAGTTCCCGTCACAGATTTTCGAGCACTGGGCCAGCCAGCCGCAGGTGTTTGCTCATTATGCGAAGCACTATCAGTCCGGTGAGCCGATGCCGGAGGCGCTACGCGACAATATGTTGCGTGCCGCTACGTTTAATAAGGGTTACGACATGAGCGAGCTGTTGGCCGCCGCGCTGCTTGATATGCACTGGCATAGCCTGTCGACCTCGGCGTTACCGGAAAACGTCGATACATTTGAGCAGACGATATTGCGGGATGAACAGCTGGATCTGGCGGCAGTGCCCCCGCGCTATCGCAGCAGTTATTTCTCTCACATCTTCGGCGGCGGCTATGCGGCAGGCTATTACGCCTATCTGTGGACGCAGATGCTGGCTGATGACGGCTATCAGTGGTTCGTGGAGCAGGGGGGCTTGACCCGCGAGAACGGGCAGCGCTTCCGCGACGCGATTTTGTCACGCGGGAACAGCACTGATTTAGCGGAACTTTATCGCCAGTGGCGCGGGCACGATCCACAGATTGAGCCGATGCTGAAAAATCGCGGCTTGAGTGCGTAGCGGGTTTTTCGCCTTAAATATATTCTGCGGCAAAACCGCTCGCCGAGAGGTTCATCATCGGCAGCGGTATTTGCGCTAATGTGGTGATATCAGTCATGTGACGATGGCTTTATCGTTTATTGTTATGCCTGGTTTAACCCTTTTTACGATTAATTTTTAAAACCTCAATCATCCACCAATAAATCATAATAATGTCAGCTTTTTGGTTGCTTTTCGGAATTATCGCATAAGGCTTTACCTTTATCTGAAAGGGTTGATGTTGGGTTGTCTTTGAAAAGTTATAAACCGTATTATCTGCTCAACATCTTTATCTTTGGAAAGGTCGTATATGAGTAATTTTTTATTATTAGTTCTCGCAGTGGGCTTGTTATTAATGTCATTATTTTTTGGTCTTTCATATGTTAAGGACCGAAGGAAAGTCAAAATGCGCTTTAACAAACCGCGTCGTTAGCGGGTTATACCGGAGGATAGCGCATGGGCTACGGATGAAAATATCGCCAGCTCTTGCTTTGTATCAATTTGGAATTTTTTCATTATATTTATTTTATGTGAAAAGACCGTCTTGTGGCTGATACCCAGCTCTTGCGCTATCTGCTGGTTGTTCATTCCCGCATTTATCGCATCGATAATAAATAACTGTGACTTTGTCAATGTTAATCTCGGGCATTTAAGACAGCGACGGCTGTCTTGCTCCGGTTTGACAACTCCTGGCCTGCATAACTCCTTCAGACGATGAGCTATTAGCTTTTTAATGCTCTGCAGATCGCTATTTTTATTGATGAACATCGCCTCCTGCAGGCAAAGCGGTAGCCGGTCAGTGCGTATAAGCTCGGTTTTGGCAACGAACACGAAAATACGACACTGACGAGGGGTTTTCTTGAATAATGGATGGCATAGGTAATGCTCGCCGGTTTCCATTTCAGTAAAAAATATATCCGCCAGATTAATGGTGTCGGGGCTACAGGTGTGCAGTAAAAAGGGGGTAAAGATATTCTCTTCATTCGCGATTTCGATAAGAAGTTCGCAAATCCCGCGCTGCAGGAAAATATTCTCAGTGTTAATTAAAAAATCAGGCATAGTGATGTTAAACACAAAGTTGATAAATGTTAATGAATCATTTGTAAAGCAGGGTTGCTTTATAGATATGGGATTAGGATATTTCTAATAAACAATAAAATCAATAAGTCCAATTTTGGACTTGATGTTCTGAGTTCTGTATTATTTCTTTTATATCAAGGGGTTGTGCATTATGTTATTTCGTGGGTTTACAACGATTTGGCACAAACTGCTTAAATTGTTTATCCAGCGAACATTTATTTCGAGTCATGATATATTAATTTAAGTTATGCATTCACTATGTGAATAGGTTTTTCAAAATAAGAGGGCACAGCCTCGCGCTTTCTGCGTCAACAAAGCCAGAACGAGGCGTACGGTGGTGATCGCGGGAAGAGAGGATGTTTCGCCGCTGCAGAAGAAGGTGGCAACGGCGGGCTAAAAGATCAGTTATCAGGGTTGTTCGAGACGCCTTTCCACACCATTCCCAGGCCGATTAGCATCGACGCGAGGAGGAGGGTGAAAAGGCTGGTGGAGATATAAATGCCGATCATGATGATGCCTCAAAAGATGCGTATGCATTCTGTTAGGCATGGGCTCGCACGAAAGGTTCCTTCCTCTCGCGGGTATATTTCCGTCACTGGCCCGCTCCCTGGTCACCAGGTTCGCTGCGACTCTGAGCGGCGACGCGGGTGGCCGGCATTTGCACGACCCGGCTCAGGAAATGACACCGTGGCGCTAGAGCGCCTGTAGAGTGTGGCGCTCGGGGTGTTGACAATGCCCCCGGTAGGTTATATATACATGTCGCTTCTGTTTATTGAATGTTAAACAGCATCAGTTATGGGATGCAGAAGCGCTATCGCCCCCGCCGTCCGGCGGGGGTAATTATCAGGGCGGGGCATATATATAGTGCGGCCCACAGAAAGAAAAATTTTTACCCCCCCCCTTGAAAAACGCCCAATGGATATTATTTTATATAGCGGACAAGCAATGCTTGCCTTTATGTTGAGCTTTTGAATGGATATTCAGGAGGTTAATTATGGCACTCAAAACCTTGTCAGCACTCCCGGTATTTGCTGATTCCCTTTTTGCCGATCGCTTTAATCGTATTGACCGTCTTTTCAGCCAGTTAACTGGCGATACGCCGGTGGGCACATTACCGGCCTACGATTTACAGAAAGTGGATGACAGTAATTTTCTGCTCAGCGTCAGCGTGCCTGGCTGGAAAGATGAGGAGCTGGAAATAGAAACCGTGGGCGGTAATTTACATATTACTGGTAAACGCGCGCAAAGCGAAAATCAGTCCGACAGCAGCCAGGGCTGGATTTATAAAGGCATTCGCCGGGCTGATTTCCAGCTCAGTTTCTCGCTTCCTGAACACGCCCAGATTAATCAGGCGCAGCTGGATAGCGGGATCTTAAAAATTGCTATCCATCAGGAAATACCCGAGAGCGAAAAACCGCGCAAAATTGCTATTGAGAATCAAGGCCGGGTTATCGAACACAAAGTTTGATTTCGCCTCTGCCCTAAGGTTGTTCATTTCAAGGCCCGCGCAGCGGGCCTTTATTTTATCCGCTCGAGGCGGTGTTAAGGGCCTCCCGGCAACCAGATAAATCGATATGCTATCCTGTAAACAGGGCCTGCGAGGCTGTGATCCTTTTAAATTCGACGAGGAGTCAGAATGACTGACGAAATCGATAAAGACGCACAAAATACCCATGAATTGACCGCTGATGTGGCTCGGGTACTGATCGCGCGCGGTTGGCGACTGACTACGGCGGAATCCTGCACCGGGGGGAATCTGGCGGCAGCGCTCTGTGCACAGGCGGATACGGCGGCCTTTTATGATACCGGCGTAGTTACCTTTAGCGATGAGGCCAAGCGCAACATACTGCGGGTTCGCGCGGAAACCCTGGCGGTACACAGCGCGGTTAGTGAAGCCTGCGTTAAGGAGATGTCCACTGGTATTCTGGCGCTAGCCGGGGCCGATATTGCCATCGCCATCAGCGGCTATGCAGGACCAGAGGGCGGGGAAGACGGCACCCCTGCCGGCACGGTATGGTTTGCCTGGAATTTCCGCGGCGAGATTGAAACCCAGCGGATGCGTTTTAGCGGCGATTGTGAGGCGGTGGTGGCGAAAGCGGTGCGTTACGCCCTGGAGGCACTGGGTGAAAAACTTTCCCACTGGCTGTGAGGCTTCCACGCACCGCGACCTTACAGGTCTGTTGTCTGGCGCACCACCGGCCAGTGGATGTCACCGATCCCGTTAAGACAGGGTCGCGAAAAGAGAAACCCCTGAAACAGGCGAATGCCTACCGACTGCAGCCAGCACCACTCTTCGAGGGTTTCGACGCCCTCGGCGACGACCGTAATGCCCAGATCCTCGCAGCAGCGGACCACCGAGGCGACAATCGCCTGTTTAGTGCCACTGATATGAATATTGCGCACCAGCTCTGCATCTACTTTGATTTTATCAGGCTGAAAGCGGGTCAGTAGCGACAATCCGGAATAGCCGGCGCCAAAGTCATCGATGGCGACTCTCATGCCAGCAACGCGTAGCGCTTTAAGCACCTTACTGAACTGGTCGAAGCAGGAGATAACCTCTGTCTCGGTAACCTCAATCAGCACCTGATTCGGTCTGAGACCTGCCACCTGCAGACTCTCCATTAGCCACCCTACTGCGTCAGGATGGTTATATAGCGACCCGGGCAGCAGGTTGATCGCCAGCTGCTGTTTGCCAAGCGGCAACTGGCCGGCGAGAGAAAAAGCAAAGGCTTTGCTTTCCAGATCAAATCGGTAACGATCCTCGGCAGGGATGGCGGCAAACATTTCTACAGGAGAACCGCCGGTTGGGCTGCGGATCAGTGCCTCAAAGGAAGAGACCCGCTTTTTAGCCGGCTCGACAATCGCCTGCAGAGCAAACTGGCAGGGTTGACCCGGCAGATTGCGCGGCGGCACGGTAGCAGAGGAGGGCACCATCGTCCAGCGAGAGGGCTGCAAAGCGTCGGGCAGACAATAACGTCCGCCGTCAACGATGAAGGCACTTATCAGCCTGAACATTCGGTCATTGATCGGCTCGGATTCACCGAACGAGCTAAAGAGCAGGATTTCCTCCAGCGCCGCGTCGTTTGCGTAATCGCGAAGATCCAGCATATGCATCCCAACGTTCAGGAAACGGCGGTAGGCCGAGTAGTCGCGCATGAGCTCCACCACGTCACGATGGCGGGGGTCGTTTTGTATTTCACTGAATAACGCCTCAAGGCTCTCCTCGTGCCCTTCCAGTACCTGGAAGAACTGCAAGCCGTTAAACAGTAAAATGCCGGTGATCCCAAGGGGTAAGTTTTTGTCGCTGGCATGATAGCGAAGGGCGTTAAGATCGATATGCGGGTGAGCAGGATCGACTTGGCTGCGGTAAATCAGGGTGGTTAACATAGTCATTCCAGTCGCTGTGGCAGAGTGAGATGGTCTGCGCAGCGCGTAAACAGGGAGGTATGGCCTGACCTCGGAGAGGGAAGCCTGTATTTTCCGACATTCAACCAACCGTGATGTCCGCTACGCGGAACGGGAGCTTCACTTTGTGATTCCCCTCACTCTACAGGGAATTATATATTTAGCTATCTTTTTCTCATCCTCAATGGAAAAAGGCCCTCACAGGCCTCTCATTCCCCTTCTGAGGTACTGGTGCAGCGTTTAAATTTACTACTTAAAATTCGCCACCAGGAATTATCCTACCATAGTATTTCTCGCTCTCAAAAAGTGGTGTTGGTCTTGCCTGAATAAAATTGAGTGAATATTATCAGTCTAAATTAAATTATTTTATCAGGATTGATATGAGCGATCTGTTTATTATTTTGTGCCTTGTTTTATGTCCCATTATTTCTTTATGGAGTGGTATTTCTTATATAAAGGAAAGACGCAAAAGACGATACGTCTTCCGTTCCAGACGATGACCTGTGAATGGGGTGAACTAACGATTCACATCAGCGTCTGGCGAGTAATTGTACAAGATTGTTAAATTGCTGGCGGCTATTCAACTTAAACTTACTCATAATATTTTTTTTATGCGAATGAATCGTTTTGTGACTAATTTTTAGCGCAGCGGCGACTTCATGCGGACTTAGGCCAATACTAAACGCGTAAATAACTTTGGTTTGCGCATCGCTGACCGACTTACATGCGCAATTAATGCAACGCCGCAGGCGATTGAACGGCTGGTCTTGCCGCGATAGCAGAGGACGCTCAATGGCGTGAGCTATCTCATCTTTTAGACGCTGAACGCAAGCGTGAGGGGGCATAAAAACCGCATGCCGTAGACAGTTGGGTAAACCCTCTTCGACGGTAGTGTGGTCATTGTCCGGGAAAATAAAAAGCGAGTATTGTTCTGGGGCATGCTGAAAAAGATCATGACACAAGTACCATTCACCCGCGACCATTTCCGTGAATACCACATCAGCTTGCGCCATCGATCCTGCATCCCATTGTTGAGAAAACTGATAGTCTTGCCGCCCGGCGGCCTTCATCGCTTCATCAATCAGTTCCGCAATAGCGACCCGCAAATAGTGATTTTTTATATTGAACAAAAAATGAGTCATATAACTTCCCTGTGGGCATTAAATAACATGTCAGGATAAATTAAAGAATATAATGATGATGCAAAGACTATTTTTAGCCGAGGTAATCTAAGGGATGTTTTTCATTAATGCAATATCTGGTAAGAAAAGTGAGATAACGGTATATTGTTATGCGAAAGTTCCTAATAAACAAAACGTTAAGTATATATATGCCGGTATCTTAAGTGGTTTCTTGTTTTTTTATTTTTGCGATGCATAAAAAGCTTAGTGAGGGCCATTACTTGTTGCTAAAATTAGCGGAGGACAAGAATACAGGAAGTATGCGGTACTTATGAAGCAGATGCTCTATTTAAAAATGCTGGCGTGGCTGGAGGATAATATCTACTGCAACCCGGCTATCGATGACCTGGCGCAGTATATGGGCTATTCGCGTCGGTTTGTCTATGAAGTGTTTTATCAGTATGGCCAGTTACCCATCGGACAGTATATCCGACTGCGGCGGTTGACTATCGCGGCGGTAAGTTTGCGATTAACCCGGCAGCCGATCGCCGCTATTGCCTGGCAGTTAAGCTATGACTCGCCGCAAACCTTTTCCCGGGAGTTTAAGAAGCGCTTCTCGCTCTCGCCTCGGGAATACCGATGCGCTGTGCATTGGGACACGGCTTTGCTGTTAAAGAAATTTGACCCCGAGGGAGAGAGCCTGCCTCTGGCCCGTTTCTGTTCGCTGCCTGAAAGGGTCTATCGTGGCTCTTCAATGAAGTATGAACTGTGCCTGTCGGATATGGTATTGCAAAGCCCCGCGAAGACGGCTATCAGACAAAAGGTAGACCGCTTTTTCACCGCCGGCGGCGACAGCCTCTCTGTGTTATCCGATTATTATGCGGCGAGAAACAATGAGCTTAACGTCGAGGTTAACGCCTTTGTCGGTTGTCATCTGCAGCGAGCGGCACTGCCCGCGCTGAAGATGAACAGCACGCTGACGACAAGGCCCGGGCTATATGTTGGCGTCGAATTCTACGGTAGTTGGGCGCGCTACACTCGTTTATCCAGCGATCTGTATATGGAGTTGTTGCCAGCGCTGGGAGCAAGCCGACGAGAGGGGGTCGATATTGAATGTTTTGTGGAGCGTCATACGGAAGGTGGGCCAGCGGCGGAAAGGCGCTATTACGTACGCTATTTCATTCCGGTAACGCTTTCTGGCGAGGTGACTGCCTGTCAGCGCCCCGGTAACTACCAAAATAGATAAAGGTGGCCCAGGGGCCACCTTCGCGAATATCACAGCACAAACCACAGCAGCCAGGTGATGAGAAAGCCCGTTACTCCCATAATGGTCGTCAGCACGGTCCAGGTTTTTAACCCGTCCGGCACTGAGAGCCCGAGGTAGCGGGTGACGACCCAGAATCCGGCGTCATTGACGTGCGACAACCCGAGCGAGCCGAAGCAGGTCGCCAGCGTCACCAGCACCAGTTGAATCGGATCCAGCCCGATAACCGCCTGAGACAGCAGACCGGAGGTGGTGAGGATCGCCACAGTGGCCGAACCCTGCGAGGCCCTGAGCACCAGCGACAGCAGAAAAGCGGCGGGCATCAGCGGCAGATGAATGGTCTCCAGCGCCTCGGCTAAGGCATTGCCGATGCCGGAGGCGACCAGTACGCCGCCAAAGGCACCGCCAGCTCCGGCGACGAGGATCACGTCCGCCGAAGAGGGGATCGCGCTGCCAGTGACTTCGCCCAGCTTTTTCAGGCTCATGCGACGACGGATGCCCAGCGTCCAGCTGGCCAGCCCCAGGGAGATCAGCAGGGCGACCGGCGGGGTACCAATGACGGTCATCAGCTGGCGAACCGCGCTTTCCGGTAGCAGCAGCGCCTGACACAGCGTCCCGGACACAATCAGCATGATGGGCACCACGATCAGCCCACCGATAACCAGCGCATTCGGCGGCGGCAGACGAGTCTGTTGCGCGTTAACGGAGAGGTCCGGTACTTCCGCCGTTTGCTGCTGCTCCAGCACGTTAATCGACAGATGATAATGGCGTCGATTGATAAAGCGGGCGACAAAATAGCCCACGATACCGACGACCACCGACACCCCAATTCCCGCCAGCATCAGCCAGCCGACATCGCTATGCAGAATGCCTGCCGCGGCCGCTGCGCCAGGGTGGGTGGGCAGCGCCACGTGGACGGTTAGCATCACGCCGGCCATCGGCAGGCCAAACTTCAGCGGCGACACGTGGGCGACTTTGCTGAAACCGTAGATTAACGGAATGATGATGATAAAGCCGACTTCAAAAAAGACCGGGGTGCCGAGAATAAAAGCCACGATGGTTAAGGCGGCAATAGTCCGTTTAGAACCCAGCACGGCGGTCAACGTTTTCGCCAGCGATTCGGCGCCGCCGGATATTTCAATCAGCACCCCCAGCATTGAGCCCAGAATAATAATGCTGGCGATGTGGCCGAGCAGGCCGCCCATGCCTTTTTCGATGGTCGTAATAATTTTATCTGCCGGAATGCCGGTGGCGAATGCCACCAGCAGACTGACGATCAGGAGCGCCACAAAAGGATGCGCTTTCGCTTTGATCACCAGCAAGAGCAACAGCACTACGCTGGCTAACGCAATAAGTAACAGCGCCGATGTCGACATAGGTTTGCCTCGGGTATTAACAGGTGTACAGAGAGTTATTTTTTTAGAAAACGGTGTTTATTTTTTCCGGTAGGGCGAGAACCACCCCAGCCCGGAAAGCGTGTCTGCCCGGGGGATATATTCGCAGCCGATCCAGCCGTCATAATCGGTTTTATCCAGAAGCGCGTAAAGCCACGGATAGTTTATTTCGCCTTCATCCGGTTCATGACGGTCGGGCAGAGAGGCAATCTGAATATGGCGATACTGGCCGGCGTATTCGGTAATAAGATGGCTTAAATTACCGTCCACTTTCTGCGCGTGAAACAGATCTAACTGCACCGCCAGGTTTGGCCTGTCGACCCGTTTCACCATCGCCAGCGTTTGATATTGGCTGTGGTAGAAATAGCCCGGTTTGGTCTGCGGATTCAGCGCTTCGATGAGTATCCGCTTGTCGTGACGGGCAAAGCTCTCTGCGGCGTAGCGCAGGTTATCGATCAGTACGGCCTCGCCGGCTGCGCGATCCGCTCCTGGCGGCACCACGCCGGCCATGATATGCACCTGCGGGCAACCGAGCTGGCAGGCATACTCCAGCGCCAGCTCAATATCGCGCCGGGCCTCCGCGCGTCTCCCGGGGACGGCGGCGAGACCCCATTCTCCGGCGTTGACGTCGCCGGGCGGGGTATTGAACAGCACCAGCTGCAGCTGGTTCTCCTGCAGGCGCTGTCTGATTTCCCCGGCGGCATACTCATAGGGAAACAGAAACTCCACGGCCTCAAATCCCGCCTGGGCAGCGGCGGCAAAGCGGTCCAGGAACGGCAGTTCGGTAAACAGCATGGATAAATTTGCAGCGAATTTTGGCATGGTTTTATCTCAGTTCATTCACTTCGTCAGCGGTCAGGTAGCGGATCTCGCGATTGCCGAGGGTAAACATCAGCCGCGCGGTTTCTTCCAGCTCTTCGGTATTGTTGGTGGCTTCGCGCAGCGATGAGCCGGTGACCACAGGACCGTGGTTGGCCAGCAAAAAGGCGTTATAGCGCGGCGCCAACCCGGCCAGCGCCTCGGCAATACGGTCATCGCCCGGTCGGTAGTAGGGAACCACCGGGACGTCGCCGACGCGCATCACCACGTAGGGGGTAAAGGGGCGGATACAGTTGTGCGGATCGAGCCCCTGCAGGCAGGAGAGCGCGGTCAGGTAGTGGCTGTGCAAGTGGACAATCGCCTTGCAGGCCGGGTTGTGCAAATAGACCGCCCGGTGAAACGTGACCTCTTTCGATGGTTTGTCGCCGGAGATCCATTCCCCTTGCAACGTCACCACCGACAACCGCTGAGCCTGCAGTTCCCCGAGGCAGGAGCCGGTCGGCGTCGCCAGCAGGTTGCCATCCGGCAGCAGCAGCGACAGATTACCGGCGGAGCCGGTGGCATAGCCGCGGCTAAACAGCGAGGCGCCAATCTGCACCATTTCCTCTCGCAGTTGTTGCTCAGTCATGACGAAACTCCTGCTGGGCACGGGAAAAGAACTGGATATCGCCGAAATTACCTGATTTCAGCGCCAGGGAGAGCGGCTGGCGGGTGTCACGCACCCAGGGAACGCCGGGGGAGATGGTCGGCCCAATATGGAACGCCTCGACCCCCAGCGTCTGCGCCACAATGCTCGACGTTTCCCCTCCGGCAACAATAAAGCGGGTAAATCCTTTCGCCTTCAGGGCGGCGGCAAGAGCGGCAAACAGCTGTTCCACCCGTTCGCTGCTGGCTTTGTCGCCATACTGCGCCTGGATCTGCTGCAGCGTTTGCGGCTCGGTGGTGGCATAGATCATCGGCGCCAGTGGCGCATCGCGCTGCGCGTCCACCCAGTCAGTCAGCGTCCTGACGTAGCTCTCCAGATCGGTAAAGCAGGCGCTTAAGTCGACGGCGCGGGCGGGGGCCTGTTCACGATACGCCGCCACCTGGCTGTTGGTCATCACCGAGCAGGAGCCTGAGAGCACCACCGCCGGGCCGGCCAGCGGCATGCCCGCCTGAGCGCTTTCACCGCGGGCACCATGGCGCTGCGCCCAGTCGCGGGCGAGGCCGATGGCGAGCCCGGAACCGCCGGAGACCAGCTTCATCTCGCGCAGCGCCACGCCCTGGGTGAGCAGATCCTGTTCACTGAGGGCGTCGAGCACCACATAGCGCACCGCCGGATCGTTGACTGCCGCCAGCGCGGCGGCGACCGCCTCCGGCCCCCGGGCGACAATTGGCCAGGCAATCAGCGCGGCTTTTCCGCGCCCCTGGCGCTCAACTAAGCGCCCCAGGTGCGCATCCTCCATCGGCGTCACCGGATGGTGGCGCATCCCGGACTCATTCAGCAGTTGCTCGCCGACGAACAGGTATCCCTGATAGACCGTGCGGCCGTTCACCGGCAGCGCCGGGGAAATCACCGTCCGCATCTCACCCAGCTCGGCCAGCAGGGCATCCAGCACCGGACCAATGTTGCCCTGCGCGGTGCTGTCGAACGTGGAACAGTACTTGAAGTAGAATTGCTGACAGCCTTGGGCCTGCAGCCAGCGCAGGGCCGCCAGCGACTGGCTGACGGCCATTTCCGCCGGGCAGGAGCGGGTTTTCAGGCTGATGACCACTGCCTCGCTGGTCAGCGGAAGATCGCGGGTCGGCACGCCATTCAGTTGCACCGTCGGCATGCCGTTGCGCACGAGGAAGCTGGCAATATCCGTGGCGCCGGTGAAGTCATCGGCAATGACACCAAGCTGCATGTTGTCTCTCCTCACTGTTTGTGGCCCGGCAGGGTGATGCCGTTGAAAATCTTGATCACCGCGCTGTCATCTTCCCGGCCGAATCCGGCATTGCTGGCGGAGGTAAACATATTCAGCGCGGTGGTGGCGAGCGGCAGCGGGAAGGTCAGCGCCCGGGCGGTGTCATTCACCAAACCGAGATCTTTGACAAAAATATCCACGGCGGATTTTGGCGAATAATCGCCATCCAGGACGTGCTGCATGCGATTCTCAAACATCCAGGAATTACCCGCCGCGTGCGTTACCACGTCGTACATCGTCTCCAGCGGGATCCCGGCGCGGGCGGCAAGCGCCATCGCTTCGGCGGCAACGGCGATATGCACCCCGGCCAGCAGCTGGTGGATAATTTTTACCGTTGAGCCAAGGCCAATGTCGCTGCCGATGCGATAGACTTTGCCGGCCACCGCGTCCAGCACCGGCGCCAGGCGGTCAAAGGCGGCATCGCTCCCGGAAGCCATCACCGTCATGTCGCCGGCGGCTGCTTTCACTGCGCCGCCCGATACCGGCGCGTCAAGCATCAATAGCTGGTATTCCGCCAGCGCCACGGCTATAGCCTGGGCATCGGCGGAGGCGATGGTGGACGACACCATCACGACGGTGCCGGGCTTCAGATGGGCGGCGAGGCCGGTTTCGCCGAACAGGATCCCCCGCACCTGGGCGGCATTGACCACCAGCAGCACGACCGCATCCAGTTCAGTGGCGAAAGGCACCGCGCTGGGGCCCGCGTCTTTGGCGCCCGCCGCCAGCAGTGCGCGACAGTTGTCGGGGTTGATGTCAACGCCCCAGGTGTTCAGGCCCGCCTGCAGGCAGGCGCGGGCGGCGCCCATGCCCATTGAACCCAGTCCAATCACGCAGACGTTAGTGTGTGCAGCCATGATGGTCTCCTTGTGAATATTAGTTAATTAATGTGATTTAATGATAGAATAAAGCGTTATAATGTGAATTTATGTGAGAGCTATCACGAATAACCCACATGAATATAAAAAATTCACAGGCGGAAAGAGGCTGCGCAACGGCGATTCTTGCCCTAAAATAGCGTAAAAACAGCGGTAAAGCGCGATAACAACATAGGGTGTCGCCAGATGCACAGCGCAGGTTGTGACGTCGGGTGTGAAAAAATGGTAAGGGGAGAGCGGTGATTCCAGTAGAACGACATCAGCGTATTTTAGCCCTCGTGGAGCAGCGTGGGGCGGTAAGCATTAATGAGCTGACGGAGATCCTCGGCGTGTCCCATATGACCATCCGTCGGGACGTCAGTAAACTGGAGGAACAGGGGCTGCTGGTCAGCGTCTCGGGCGGCGTACGCGCCGTCAGCCGGCTGGCCACGGAACCCAGCCATCTGGTGAAAAGCACGCTGCAGAGCGAGGAGAAACAGGCGATTGGCGCGCTGGCGGCGAGTCATATCGCCAAAAACAGCTGTATCTATCTGGATGCCGGGACCACCACCCTGGCGCTGGCGCGGGCGATCCTTGACCGGGATGATCTCCAGGTGGTCACCAATGATTTTGAGATAACCCAACTGCTGATCGATGCCAGCCAGTGCGGTGTGATCCACACCGGCGGCACGCTGTGCCGGGAGAACCGATCTTGTGTGGGCGAATCGGCGGCGCGTACGTTACGCCACCTGGCTATCGATACGGCTTTTATCTCCGCCAGCGGCTGGGACAGTCGCGGGATATTCACCCCTGATGAGAACAAGGTTACCGTCAAGGAGACCGTCAGCCAGGTCAGCGCGAGAAGCATCCTGCTGTGCGACAGTTCGAAATACAATCAGGTGGCCACCTTTATGGCGTTACCCTTGACCCGATTCAGCACCATCATTACCGACCGGCATCTCTCCGATGCTGCCGCCAGTCATATCGCCCGGCACGCCTGCGAAGTGCTGCGGGCCAGATAACGCGCGGCACCGCCGGGTTAGCGTTGCCAGTGCTCGATCAGCGCGGCACCTATCCCGGCGATCTGCTGGTTACGCTCGGCCATACTCGCCGGGGTATCCCGCAGATAGATCACCACAATGCGCTCCGGTTTGCCGTCCGGGCCGAGCAGGGCGACAATGCCGCGCGCACCCCGTTCGCCAGCCCCGGTCTTATCGGCGATAAACCAGCCCGGCGGCACTACGGCGCGGATCAGCGGGCCGGCAACCCGATCGTCTACCATCCACTGCAGGAGCTGCTGTTGCGAACGGGCGCTCAGATGTTGTGCGGTCAGTAGTTTACGCAGCGTGGCGGCCATGCTGGCCGGGGTGGTGGTGTCGCGCGCGTCGCCGGGAAGCGCCTCATTCAGTTCCGTTTCCCAGCGGTCAAGGCGCGTGACGTTGTCACCGATCTGGCGCAGAAAGGCAGTCAATCCCGCAGGGCCGCCGACGGTGCCCAGCAGCAGATTGGCGGCGCTATTATCGCTCATAGTGATGGCGGCGGTGCAGAGTTCGCCGACCGTCATCCCGTCGGCAAGGTGTTTTTCGCTGACCGGCGAGTAAGCCACCAGATCCTGCTGGCGGTAATGGATCCGTCGCTCCAGCTGTTCGTCACCGGCATCCACCCGCGCCAGCACCGCACCGCAGAGCAGTACTTTAAAGGTGCTCATCATGGGAAAGCGTTCATCGGCGCGCCAGGCGGTCAGCGTGCGGCCGCTGGCCAGATCCATTTCTATCATGCCCACGCGGCCCGACAGCTGGCTTTCGCTTAGTTTAATTTGCTCAAGCGGCTGCGGGCTGGCGTGTACCGCCAGCGGCAGGGAGGCTAACAGGGAGATAACACACAGGCGAACATAACGCATAATTGCAATACTTCCTTGAGTGAGGGCTGATAAAGGCGCGTAAAGGAGCGACAAATAAGAATAACCCGGCGTTTTGCTGATTCACAATTCCTCTTTTTTCCTTCATCATTTGTCATCTTTTATTTCGAATAATCAATATCTAGTCCTGCCTAAGCACGCTATTTTTTGACTCAAGGCCGTAATGAACGATAAGAAAGTACGTAATGCCGCACTCTGGCTGGCGCCGTGTGTTGACGACCACGCCCGCCGGTCCCTGCGGTTCGCCAACGCTATATGCCATCCCGGGAGGAACTGGTGCACCCGATAATTAAGGTCATGCTGGTGGGGGGTAAAGCGGACGGGCTGTTGGTCAGCGTCGCTGGTGACGCGACCGAGGTCTCGGTGACGCCTGCGCAGTACGGTGCGCTGTCCGGGCAACCGCTGAGCTACCGTATTGTAAGCCAAACCATTGACGATGAACGCTATTTTTTTGGCGTTTTCAGCGACGCCCATCAGGATAGCGATAAGCTGACGCGGGTCGCTCTGACTCGTGGAATGAAAAAAATGTTCTGTTAAACCCTGCCCGAAAGAGGGCGTAAGAGGGTATGCCGGGCGCCGCTGTGCTACTGTGGCAGCCTTCTATTTCCGGGGCCGGACGCATAATGATTCAGTACATTCGTATTCAAAATTTTCGCTCAGTGAAGGATATCGCGCTGGAGCTTGGGCCGTTGAACATCGTTTTCGGCCCTAACGGCTGCGGCAAATCCAATATCTACAACGCTATCCACCTGCTGACGGCTGCCGCTGACGGCAGATTGTCGGGGTTTATCAGTGAAGAGGGCGGTCTGGAGAATATGATGTGGTCCGGGGAGCGTTCGCCCCTCGATCGTCATCCCCGGCGGCTGCAGATCGCCTGCCGGACCGACAGCTTCGATTATGAGCTGCAGATAGGCTTCCCGGAAAAATTGCCCTATCCGACGCAGTTCATGCTCGATCCCATCGTTAAAGAAGAGAACATCTGGCTGGCCGGCTACTCCCGCCGGCCTTCCTCCCGCGTACTGCAGCGCAAGAATCAGGCGGCGTTCCTCGTCGATGTCACCGGGGAGAAAAGTACTTTCACCGAGAGCATCTATGAAAACGAGTCGGTGTTCGGTCAGCTTGGCGAGCCGCACCGTTTTCCCGAAGTGTCGCGGGTGCGGGAGACTCTGCGCCGCTGGCGTTTTTATCATGAGTTCGCCATCGGCCGCCACTCGCCGCTGCGCCAGCCGGCCGTGGGGTACCGTTCGCCAGTCCTCGACAGCGACGGCCAGAATCTCGCCGCCGCCTTTCAGACCATTGTCGAGATCGGCGCGGAGGAGATTTTGCACGAGATCCTTGCCGACGCCTTTCCCGGCTGCCAGTTTTATTGTGAAAACGAGCACTCGCGTTTCGCTCTGAAAATGCGCCGCGAAGGGATCCGCCGCCCGCTGCTGGCGGCGGAGATGTCCGATGGCACGCTGCGCTTTTTGTGTCTCGCCGTTGCGCTGCTCAGCCCACGCCCGCCGGCCTTTCTGGCGATCAATGAACCGGAGAACAGCCTGCATCGCGACATGTTGCCCGCGCTGGCCCGGCTGATTATCGAGGCCTCGCGCTACAGCCAGATCTGGCTCACCAGCCACTCGGCGGAGCTGGCGGAACTGATTGCCGCCGGGGCGCCCTGTCAGCGCTATGCGCTGGAGAATCGCGGCGGGGAGACGCGGATTGTCGAGTGAGCCCCGTCATCCCTGACGGGGGCGCTGGAGTCAGGCGGGGCTCTGCGTCTCTGCGGTCGGCAGCAGACGGTTGCCACCGCGTAGGGTGACGAACGAGAGCAGAGTGAAGCTCAGGGTGATACACCCGAGGATCAGATAGGCCTGATGGAAACCGACGGTGTCGTACATCCGGCCCACCCAGGCGGAAAGCACCACCCCGGACAGCTGTTTTGACAGATTAAAACCGATCAGGAACAAGGTGGCCGAGAGGCGCGGGTTAAAGGCGGAAGAGATATATTTAAAGGTTCCCACCAGCAGGAAGGGGATCTCAAACATATGCAGCATCTTGAGGATCACCACCTCCACTGCCGATGAGGCGAAGGACGACCCGAGAATACGCACCGACATGATCATCCCCGCGGTCAGCAGGGCGTTTTTGGCGCCGATGCGGTTAACGATGGCCGGGGCACAGAACATAATTAGCGCGTTGAGCAGCTCGCCACCGGTGGTAACAAAGCCAAACACTTCGGTACCGCGCTGCGGGCTGGCGAAAAAGCTTTTGAAAAAGTTCGCGAACTGCTGGTCAAACACATCGTAGACGCTGGCGACACCCACCACATAGACGATAAAGCCCCAGAAGCGCGGCATACGCAGCAGCTCTGCCGCCGTGCGCAGCGAAAAGGCCTGGTGGTTGGCGCCCAGCGCCTCGATAACCTGGGCGCTGTTGCTGCTTTCCGGCCGCGACAGCCAGAGCAGCAGACCGAGTACCAGCGCAAAGCCGGAGGCGATCCAGAAGGTGATATTGGGATCGATGCCGAACAGTACGCCGGTTATCGAGGCGCATAGCGCCCAGCCGACGCAGCCGGCAACCCGCACTTTGCCATATTCAAAGCGGTTGGCCCGGCTGACGCGTTCGATATAGGCTTCCACCGCCCCGGAGCCGCTGGAGAAAACAATCCCCAGATAGATCCCGCCTACCAGCGAACCAGCGATAATATTCATCTGCAGCAGTGGGGAGAAAACGAAAATAAAGAACGGAGCGAACAGAATTAACAGCACCGTAATGGTCCACAGCAGATGTTTGCGCAGGCCGAGCTTATCCGACATCAGGCCAAACACCGGCTGAAAAATAATGGCGAATAACGAGATAGACGAGAAAACGATCCCGGTTTCCGTTTTAGTTAAATGGTTAACGTCCGCCAGCCACACCGGAAAAAACGGGAAGTAGGCCGACATAATGAAATAGTAAAAGAAAAAGAACAGCAGGAAATAGACAAAATTATGCCGTTCTCGAGGCGCCAGTTCTGAGAATTTCATCACCATGATCCCTTGTTATTCTGTTTGTAGGGTGGGGGCTGTCGCCCCCACGGATTTAAAGGCAACGCAATGAGACCTCGTACTGCCAGCGTGTTTGGGTCAACAGCCACTGCGGCAGCACGCTTGGGGTCCAGGAGTCATCGCCTCCCACCCCCATATGCAGGCCGTCGAGGGTGATCCACACGCCGTCTTCGGCCTGCATCTTGTGCCAGTGGTCGGTCTCCATCAGCTGACGGGTGCTCCATGGCTGAACGGAGAAGTGGAAATGACCGCTAACATGCCAGCGTCCCCAGTCCAGCGCCTGGGTATCACAGCGCAGGCCGTTTTCCGTCGGGAAGATGTAGGGGGTGGTCATCGCCGCCAGCGGCTGCTCCCAGCGGGCGAAGCAGGCGCTGCTCCGCCGGTCGGGATAGTTCTCATGCGGCCCCAGCCCCAGCCAGCTTACCGGCGCCTGCTGATCCACCACCTGGAAGTGCAGCCCGACCCGCGGCAGCGGCGGCAGGGTTTCCGCCCGTTCGCCGTCCACCGCCAGCCGCAGCGTACCGTCCGCGGTGAAGCGCATGCGCCAGTGGCTGACAATCACTACTTCTTCGCCGCGCAGATAGTGCCAGCGGCAGTCGACGAGGGTTTCATTTGCCAGGCGCTGCGCATCGCACTGGACGCAGTGCGCCTCAAGATCGTACAGACCGGCGCTTTTCCAGCGCTCCACCCAGGCGTTGGGGTCGATGCGCTCCACTTCGCTGACCCCGATGTCGTTGTCGAGCGGCGCGCGAATAAACTGGTCACGCAGCGGGGTTAACAGCTGCTCCTGACCGCCAACTGACCAGCGGCTCAGCAGACCCGTCCGGCGGTCGATGGTCCAGCATTGCGAACCGGCACGGATCTGCCAGGCTTCATCGCTGACGATAAGATCCGGAGCGCCGGCAGACACCGTGGGCGCCGGCAGCGCCAGCGGAGCGGGCAGGGGAAACTGTTGCCAGGCCACGCGGTGCTTCGCTTCTGACCAGGCGGTCGCCCGCGGCTGGGCCACCTCCAGCGTCAGCCATACCGCGCGGGCGCCTTCCGGCAGGCTCAGGCTGTCGAGCAGCGTTATCTCGTCGCTGCCCTCAGGGGGCAGCGCCAGGGTCAGGTTGCCGTGGTGCAAGGTTTCACCGGCCGACTGCACCTGCCAGCGCAGCACTTCGTTATCGGTTGGGCGGAACAGGTATTCGCTGGTAATGCGCACCCGCAGCGGTGAGGTCGACAGCAGCGTGAACTGAAAATACTGCTGGGCGTGCTTCGCCTCTACCAGTGACGGATGCGGTGTGCGATCGGGGAACACCAGTCCATTCATACAGAACTGGCGGTCGTTAGGCTTATCGCCAAAATCACCGCCGTAGGCCCAGCCGACGCTGCCGTCGTCAAAGATTTTGCGGATCGCCTGGTCGGCCCAGTCCCAGATAAAACCGCCCTGCAACCGGGGATACTCGCGGAAGGCCTGCCAGTAATCGGCGAAGTTGCCGAGGCTGTTGCCCATCGCATGGGCGTACTCGCAAAGGATCAGCGGCCGCTGCTCACCGGGCAGGCTGATCCATTTTTTGATGCCCCATTTGGGTACCGCCGGGATCGGCTGGTCGTGTTCGACGCGGGCGTACATCGGACAGATAATATCGGTGGCGGTGGTATCTGCGCCGCCGCCCTCGTACTGCACCGGACGGCTCGGGTCGTTGCGTTTCAGCCAATGGTACAGCGCTTCGTGGTTGCCGCCGCCGCCGGATTCATTGCCCAGCGACCAGATGATAATGCACGGATGGTTGCGGTTGCTCTGTACCATCCGGGTGACGCGGGCGCTGAAGGCTGGCAGCCACGCCGGATCGTCGGACAGCCGATTCATCGGCACCATGCCGTGGGTTTCAATATTGGCTTCATCGACCACGTACAGACCGTAGCGGTTGCAGAGTTCATACCAGCGCGGGGCGTTGGGGTAGTGCGAGCAGCGCACGGCGTTAAAGTTGTTCTGCTTCATCAACAGAATGTCCTGCACCATATCCGCCTCGGTGACCACCTGACCGCGCAAATGATGATGCTCATGGCGGTTAACACCGCGGATCAGCAGCGGTTTGCCATTAAGACGCAGCAGGCCATCGACAATCTCGATGCGGCGAAAACCGATGTCCCACGCTTCGGCCTCCAGCAGTTCGTTGCCGCGCCACAGGGTGACCACGGCGCGATAACAGTTCGGGGTTTCCGCGCTCCAGTGCGCTGGCGTCGCCACCGCCAGGGAGAAATCGACCCGTTCCGCGTAGTGACCGCGCTCATCCACCGTCGGAGTGCCTAACGGCTGCCGCCCGGCGGCGATCTGCTCCTCGCCGCGCCACAGGCTAACCCTGACGCTGAGCCCGGCAAGCGCCGACTCTGTTGCTTCGACGGTCGCCTGGACCTGCACAGTGCCGTCGCGGTAGAGGGCGTCAAGGGCTGGCGTCAACTGCACGTCGCATAGCCGTTGCTGCGGCTTATTCAGCAGCCACACCGAGCGGAAAATGCCGCTCATCCGCCACATATCCTGGTCTTCCAGCCAGCTGCCGGCGCTCCAGCGCATGACCATTACGCACAGGCGGTTGTCGCCCGGGCGCAGGAAGGGGCTAAGATCGAACGCCGCCGGCAGGCGACTGTCCTGCGAATAGCCGACCCACACGCCATTGCACCACAGATGAAACGCCGAGTTGACGCCATCGAAAATAATCTGCGTTTGCCCGTTCTCGCGCCATGTATCCTCAACCTTAAAGTGCAGCGAGTAGCAGCCGGTCGGGTTATCCTCCGGCACCCGCGGTGGCGTGGTATCGATAGGATAGCGGACGTTGGTGTAGATCGGCGCGTCATAGCCCTCCATTTGCCAGTTGGAAGGCACCGGCGTGCCGCGACTGCCCGGCAGATCCTGCGTCAGCCACTGAGCATCGACGGCAAACGGGCTGCGGGCGTAAGCAAACTGCCACTCGCCATCCAGTTGACGGCGGTGGGATGAAGGCAGGTTATCGCGGGCGGCAAGCTCATCGCGCCAGCTGGCGAAAGCGGGATGCGCGGGCAGGCGGTTAAGATGGGTAATGGTCTGGTTCTGCCAGTCTTCACGGGCGAGGACGGCGTGAAAGTCGGGGGCCTGGCGGTGCTCGGTATTGTGGATTTGCATGTGAATACCCAATAAGTCAGAAAAATGTCGTTCGCTAAACAGGATGATTAACGTTATCGGGTAATTTGGTTTATCCAGCAATCACGGGGAAATTGAAATTAACAGACGATCACGAAAGCGGGGGCAAAGCGCTGTTTTTTGTCGCATATTAAACATAAAATGTTAGCGCACGACATTGTTATTACTGAGGAGAAAATATGCCGCGGCGTACCGCAACCCTGGAGGACGTCGCCCGCGCGGCGGGCGTGTCCCAACAGACGGTATCCAGAGTGCTGAACCGTCCTGAGGTGGTGTCAGCTCACACCCGCGAGCAGGTGATCCGCGCGATGCAGACGCTGCACTATGTGCCTAACCGCTCGGCGCAGCTGCTCGCCGGCAAAGCGGCGCCCTCCATCGGGCTGATTACCGCCTCGCTGACGCTGCATGCCCCCTCGCAGATTGCCGCCGCGATAAAGAGCCATGCCAGCCTGCATCAGTTGGAAGTGGCGATAGCGATGCCGGCGCAGGCCGATTTTGCCGCGCTGCAGGCGCGGCTGGATGAGCTGCGCGCCCAGCATATTCGCGGGGTGATCGTCAGTCTGCCACTGGAGAGCGCCACCGCCGAGCGGCTGGTGCAAGAGAACCCGGATATGGCCTGCCTGTTTCTTGATGTCTCTCCGGAGGCCGATGTTTGCTGCGTGCGTTTCGACCACCGTGACGGCTGTGGGGCCTGCGTGCGCCACCTGTGGGAGCTGGGGCATCGCGAATTTGGCCTGCTGGCGGGCCCGGAAAGTTCGGTTTCCGCCCGTCTGCGTCTCGCCAGCTGGCGCGAGGCGCTGCACAGTCTGAATATTGCCCGCTCTACCACGGTGTTTGGCGACTGGAGCGCCGCCAGCGGCTGGCAGAAAACCTTTGAACTGCTGCACCTGCAGCCGCGGATCAGCGCCATAGTGGTGGCGAACGATCAGATGGCGCTCGGCGTGCTCAGCGCGCTGGCCCAGCTCCATCGCAGCGGCAGCCAGGCGGTATCGGTGACTGGATACGATGATACCGCCGATAGTCTCTACTTCCAGCCGCCGCTC
>ERZ506228.51-NODE-51-length-31653-cov-6.25027_pt1 | contig 31653 bp, 28 predicted proteins | sample MGYA00512366_ERZ506228 | MGnify/ENA metagenome assembly ERZ506228
AGAATTTGCCTGGCGGCACTAGCGCGGTGGTCCCACCTGACCCCATGCCGAACTCAGAAGTGAAACGCCGTAGCGCCGATGGTAGTGTGGGGTCTCCCCATGTGAGAGTAGGGAACTGCCAGGCATCAAACAAGTGAAGAGCCCATCCTGCCGGATGGGCTTTTTGCGTTTCTGTCGTCCGGCCAGCGTGCCGGCATGCCTCCCCCGGTGGCGCTGCGCTTACCGGGGCTACAAAACCGTAGCCCGGACAAGGTGCGCAGCACCGCCTCCGGGGAGGCCCCTGTCTAAGGGGCAGCAGTTGCGACGTCAATCTTAGTCTGCTTCAGCCTGCTGCTCGTGTATCAAATTCAATAACGGATACGGTTGCCCCAGATCGTCCGTTTCAGAGCGTCCTGTCACCCTAAAACCCATCTTCTGATAAAACCCGACCGCTTGCTCATTCTGCTCATTTACGTTGGTCGTCAGCTTCGGCGTTAACGACAGCGCATGCTCAATCAGCAATTTCCCCACGCCGCAGCCGCGGACATCTGGATCGACGAACAGCGCATCCATATGATCTCCCGTCAGCAGCATAAAGGCGATCGGCTGGTCTTCCGTATTAACCGCCACCCACAGCGGAGCCTCCGGTAAAAATGCGCGTACCATCTCCTCCAGCTCCTTTCGATACGCTTTTGACAGAAAGTCGTGGGTGGCGTCGACCGATCGACACCATATCGCAATCAGTTTATCCCCTTCATCAGGCCGGGAACGGCGGATGCTAATAACCATATTTTCTCCTTTTATTCATTCTTATATTCTAACTCAATGTGCGCCGTGAAATTTTCTCACCGTGAACATGCAGACTCGACATTCACCCGATTCCTGGTTATCTTCAGCTATCTGGATGTCTAAACGTTTATACGTATGCTATGAGGTAATAGAGTTATGCCAATTCGGGTGCAGGACGAGCTGCCAGCCGTCAATTTCTTGCGCAATGAAAACGTCTTTGTGATGACGACAACACGTGCAACGACTCAGGAAATCCGCCCCCTGAAGGTGTTAATCCTCAACCTGATGCCGAAGAAAATCGAGACGGAGAATCAGTTCCTGCGTCTGCTGTCGAACTCTCCGCTGCAGGTGGATATCCAGTTATTACGTATCGATGCGCGCGAGTCACGTAATACCCCAGCGGAGCATCTGAATAACTTTTACTGTAATTTCGATGAGATCTGCGATCAGAACTTTGACGGACTGATCGTCACTGGCGCTCCCTTAGGTCTGGTTGAGTTTAACGATGTTGCTTACTGGCCGCAGATCAAACAGGTGCTTGAGTGGGCCAAGGATCACGTCACTTCGACGCTGTTCGTCTGTTGGGCGGTTCAGGCCGCGCTGAACATTCTGTACGGCATTCCCAAGCAGACCCGCGCCGAAAAGATTTCCGGCGTTTATGAACACCATATTCTTCATCCGCACGCCTTACTGACCCGTGGTTTTGACGACTCTTTCCTCGCCCCACACTCACGCTATGCTGACTTTCCGGCAGGGCTTATCCGTGACTATACCGATCTCGAGATCCTCGCGGAGACGGAAGAGGGCGATGCGTATCTGTTCGCCAGTAAAGATAAGCGTATCGCCTTTGTCACCGGCCACCCGGAGTACGATGCCAATACCCTGGCAAGTGAATATTTCCGCGATGTGGAAGCCGGTTTGAATCCTGAGGTACCTCATAATTATTTCCCGCAAAACGACCCGCAGAACAAACCGCGCGCCACCTGGCGCAGCCACGGCAATCTGTTGTTCGCTAACTGGCTTAACTATTACGTCTACCAGATTACGCCATACGATCTGCGTCATATGAATCCGACGCTGGAATAATACTCTATGTGAGACGATCCTAAAGCGTTTCAGCATTTTGCCTCTGGCACCTTCGGGTGCCTTTTTTATTTCCGAAATTCACTTCATGCACGATGATAACTTTAATTTCATTGTTATCAATGTGTTAATGATAATTTAAAATTAAAATGGAAATTGTTTTTGATTTTGAAAATTAATTGAGTAGTCTTAATTGTGCTGAGCGAAAACTGCACAACGATCTTTCGCTCGCTTCCAGCGGATCAACCAAGAGGAGCAGCATAATGACGCAGCAGGCGACAATCACCGATGAACTGGCCTTTAGTCAGCCCTATGGCGAGCAGGAGAAGCAGATCTTAACGCCTGAGGCGGTAGAATTTCTGACGGAACTGGTGAGCCGCTTTACGCCGGCGCGCAATAAGCTGCTGGCCGCGCGTTTGCAGCAACAGCAGGCTATTGACGATGGGCAGCTTCCGGATTTTATTTCGGAAACTGCTTCCATTAGAAATGGTGACTGGACTATTCGCGGTATCCCGGCTGATTTGCAGGATCGCCGCGTTGAAATCACCGGCCCCGTCGAGCGCAAGATGGTCATTAACGCGCTGAATGCCAACGTCAAAGTCTTTATGGCGGACTTTGAGGATTCGCTGGCGCCTGACTGGCGCAAAGTCATTGATGGTCAAATCAACCTGCGCGATGCCGTAAACGGGACCATCAGCTACACCAACGAGGCCGGCAAAATCTATCAGTTGCAGCCCAATCCCGCTGTGCTGGTATGCCGTGTGCGCGGCCTGCACCTGCCGGAAAAGCATGTGACATGGCGTAATGAGGCCATCCCCGGCAGCCTGTTCGATTTTGCGCTCTATTTCTTTCATAACTACCAGGCGCTGCTGGCGAAGGGGAGCGGTCCCTACTTCTATCTGCCAAAAACTCAGGCCTGGCAGGAAGCGGCATGGTGGAACGATGTCTTCAGCTTTACGGAAGATCGTTTTGATCTGCCGCGCGGCACCATCAAGGCCACGCTGCTGATTGAGACGCTGCCGGCGGTGTTCCAGATGGACGAGATCCTGCATGCGCTGCGCGATCACATCGTCGGCCTGAACTGCGGCCGCTGGGACTACATCTTCAGCTATATCAAGACGCTGAAAAACCATCCAGACCGCGTCCTGCCTGACCGCCAGGTGGTGACGATGGATAAACCGTTCCTCAGCGCCTACTCACGTTTGTTGATTAAGACCTGCCACAAACGCGGCGCATTTGCGATGGGCGGCATGGCGGCCTTTATCCCGAGCAAAGAGGCCGAACGTAACCGTCAGGTGCTGAATAAAGTCACCGCCGACAAAGAGCTGGAGGCCAACAACGGTCACGATGGCACCTGGATCGCCCATCCGGGACTGGCGGATACCGCCATGGCGGTGTTTAACCGCGTGCTCGGCGATAAGCCGAATCAGCTCTCGGTCACCCGAAGCGAGGATGCGCCAATTACCGCTGAACAGTTGCTGGCTCCCTGCGAGGGCGAGCGCACTGAAGCCGGGATGCGCGCCAACATTCGCGTGGCGGTGCAGTACATCGAAGCCTGGATCTCCGGCAACGGCTGCGTACCGATTTATGGCCTGATGGAAGACGCCGCGACGGCCGAGATCTCGCGCACCTCTATCTGGCAATGGATCCATCATCAGAAAACCCTGAACGACGGTACCCCGGTCACTAAGGCGCTGTTCCGCCAGTGGCTGGCGGAAGAACTGATGGTGATTCAGGAGGAGCTGGGAGAGCACCGCTTCAGCCATGGCCGCTTTGACGATGCGGCGCGGCTGATGGAGCAGATCACCACCTCTGACGAACTGATTGATTTTCTGACATTACCGGGCTACCGCCTGCTGGCCTAATCGCCAGATTGTGTTGTTCGCCATTTAGTCCTTCACCAATGAGCCTGGGGAGCCAGGAAATTATATGGAGCATCTGCACATGAAAACCCGTACCCAACAAATCGAAGAATTAAACAAAGAGTGGACGAACCCGCGCTGGGAAGGTATTACCCGCCCGTACAGCGCGGAAGAGGTGGTGAAGTTACGCGGCTCGGTGAATCCGGAATGCACGCTGGCGCAGCTTGGCGCGGCGAAAATGTGGCGTCTGCTGCACGGTGAGGCGAAGAAAGGGTACATCAACAGTCTCGGCGCGCTGACCGGCGGCCAGGCCTTGCAGCAGGCGAAGGCCGGCATCGAAGCCATTTATCTCTCCGGCTGGCAGGTTGCCGCGGATGCTAACCTGGCGTCCAGCATGTATCCGGATCAATCGCTGTATCCCGCCAACTCGGTACCGGCGGTGGTGGATCGGATCAACAATACCTTCCGCCGCGCCGATCAGATCCAGTGGTCAGCCGGGATTGAGCCGAACGATCCGCGCTTTATCGACTACTTCCTGCCGATCGTGGCGGATGCGGAAGCCGGTTTTGGCGGCGTCCTTAATGCCTTTGAGCTGATGAAATCGATGATTGAAGCCGGTGCAGCGGCTGTTCACTTCGAAGATCAGCTGGCATCGGTGAAGAAGTGCGGCCATATGGGCGGTAAAGTGCTGGTCCCGACCCAGGAGGCGATTCAGAAGCTGGTGGCAGCGCGTCTGGCGGCCGACGTGATGGGAGTTCCGACGCTGGTGATCGCCCGTACCGATGCTGACGCGGCCGATTTAATTACCTCTGACTGCGATCCGTACGATCGTGAGTTTATTACCGGGGATCGCACCAGCGAAGGGTTCTTCCGCACCCACGCCGGGATCGAGCAGGCGATCAGCCGCGGGCTGGCCTACGCGCCGTATGCCGATCTGGTGTGGTGTGAAACGTCGAAACCGGATCTTGAGCAGGCGCGCCGCTTTGCCGAGGCTATCCATGCGCGTTTCCCGGGCAAACTGCTGGCCTATAACTGCTCCCCGTCGTTTAACTGGAAGAAAAATCTCGATGATAAAACCATCGCCAGCTTCCAGCAGCAGCTGTCGGACATGGGATACAAATACCAGTTTATTACCCTCGCCGGGATCCACAGCATGTGGTTCAACATGTTCGACCTCGCGCATGCCTACGCTCAGGGTGAGGGGATGCGCCACTATGTTGAGAAAGTGCAGCAGCCGGAATTCGCCGCCGGGCCGGAAGGCTACACCTTCGTCTCGCATCAGCAGGAGGTGGGCACCGGCTACTTCGACAAGGTCACCACCATTATCCAGGGCGGCACCTCGTCGGTAACAGCGCTGACCGGCTCGACCGAAGAAGATCAGTTTTAAGCCATGCCCGGTGGCGCGACGCTGACCGGGCCTGTGAAGGGACGCAGGCCGGATAAGCGAGCGCGCCATCCGGCATGACGTGGTGCCGGATGGGGGAGAGCGATGACGCGTGGTCTGGAATTACTGATTGCCCAAACGATATTGCAGGGATTTGACGCCCAGTACGGGCGTTTCCTCGAGGTGACCTCCGGCGCGCAGCAGCGCTTTGAACAGGCTGACTGGCACGCGGTGCAGCAGGCGATGAAGCAGCGGATCCATCTCTACGACCACCACGTGGGCCTGGTAGTAGAGCAGCTGCGCTGCATCACCGAAGGGAAAAGCACCGATGTCGATTTTCTTTTGCGGGTGAAACAACAATACACCCAACTGTTGCCGGATTACCCTCGTTTTGAAATTGCTGAGAGCTTTTTCAATTCAGTCTACTGCCGGCTGTTTGACCACCGCTCGCTGACCCCCGAACGGCTCTTTATTTTCAGCTCGCAGCCCGAGCGACCCTTTCGTACCCTTCCGCGACCGCTGGCGAAAGATTTCTTTCCGGAACGCGGTTGGTCGCACCTGCTGGGTAAAGTACTGTCCGATCTGCCGCTGCGGCTGCCGTGGCAGAACAAAGCGCGGGATATCGGCTATATCATTGCCAGTCTGCAGGAAGCGCTGGGGGAGGAACTGCTCGCCAGCTGTCATCTGCAGGTCGCCAATGAGCTGTTCTACCGGAATAAAGCCGCCTGGCTGGTGGGCAAACTGGTCATGCCGATGGCGACGCTGCCTTTTTTGCTGCCGATCCACCGCAGCGACGAGGGCGAGCTGTTTGTCGATACCTGCCTCACAACCCATGCCGAAGCGAGTATCGTTTTTGGCTTCGCGCGTTCCTATTTTATGGTTTATGCGCCACTGCCCGGCGCCCTGGTGGAATGGCTGCGCGAGATCTTGCCGGGTAAAACGACGGCCGAGCTGTATATGGCGATTGGCTGTCAGAAGCATGCCAAAACCGAAAGCTATCGCGAATATCTACACTACATTACTCGCTGCGATGAGCAGTTTATTGAAGCGCCGGGCATTCGCGGGATGGTGATGCTGGTGTTTACCCTGCCGGGGTTTGACCGGGTGTTTAAGGTGATCAAAGACCGCTTCGCGCCGCAGAAAGAGATGACCGCCGCCCACGTGCGCGCCTGCTATCAGCTGGTAAAGGAACATGACCGCGTCGGGCGGATGGCGGATACCCAGGAGTTTGAAAATTTCGTGCTGGATAAACGGCAAATCGCGCCAGCGCTGCTGGCGCTGCTGCAGGCGGAAGCGGGGAACAAACTCACCGATCTTGGCGACCGCATCGTCATCAGCCATCTGTATATTGAACGGCGAATGGTGCCGCTCAACCTGTGGCTGGAGCAGGTTAACGGTCAGGCATTACGTGATGCGGTAGAAGAGTATGGCAATGCTATCCGCCAGCTGGCCGCCGCCAATATCTTTCCTGGCGATATGTTGTTTAAAAACTTCGGCGTCACCCGCCATGGCCGGGTGGTGTTCTACGACTATGATGAAATCTGCTATATGACGGAAGTGAATTTCCGTCATATCCCGCCGCCGCGCTATCCGGAGGATGAGCTGGCCAGCGAGCCGTGGTATAGCGTCTCGCCGGGCGATGTTTTCCCGGAGGAGTTCCGCCACTGGCTGTGCGCTGACCCGCGCATTGGGCCGCTGTTTGAGGAGATGCATGCCGACCTGCTGCGCGCCGACTACTGGCGCGAACTGCAGACGCGGATTAAAAACGGCCATGTGGAAGATGTCTACGCCTACCGGCGCAAGCAGCGCTTTAGCGTGCGCTATGGCGCCGATCTGCCTGATGGCGCTACGCTTATCAGGCCTACTTAAAATGCCCCTGTGGGGCATTTTCTTTATTTAACCCCGCCATACGCCAGCGTCACTTCCTTCGCCGCTTTGATCACCAGCGCGCCCAGCTCGGTCACCCGGTCATCGGTCATGCGTGAGATGGGACCGGAGATGGAGATTGCCGCGAACGGTTCGCGGTGTTCATCGTAAATGCAGGCGGCTACACAGCGCAGGCCGAGCGCGTGTTCCTCATCATCGAAAGAGTAGCCCCGCTTGCGGGTCTGGGCTAAATCTTCCTTCAGATGCAGCGGGGAGACCAGCGTGGCATGCGTATAGGCATGCAGCCCTTTACGGTGCAGGAGGCTGGTAACCTGCTCTTCGCTCAACTGCGAGAGGAACGCCTTCCCGGCGCCGGAAGCGTGCATCGGCAGTTTACCGCCGATCGGCGCCGACATCCGCATTAGCTGGGTGCACTGCACCTGGTCGATAATGATCGCCTGGTGGTCGCTCTGGTCGAGCACCGCCAGATTCACCGTTTCACCGGAATCTTCCATCAGCTGGCGCAGGATCGGGTGGACAATGGCCAGCAGATTGCGGCTTTGTAGAAAGCTGCTGCCGACTACGAAAGCATGTGCCCCGACGGCCCAGTGACCCAGCTCGCCCACCTGGCGGACGAAGCCCAGCTGTTGCATGGTGGTCAGCAGACGGTGAGTGGTGGAGTTGGGCAGACCGGCCTGCTGCGCCAGTTCGGTCAGCGCGACGCTGCTGTGGGACTCGGCAATCCATTCGAGCAATTTCAGGCCGCGGGTCAGCGACTGAACCTGACCGCCAGCCTGCTGGGCAGTGGCAGCCGCGGGTTTTCTGCCGCGTTTCGCGGGAACGGGGGTAGTGGCCATCGCGGACTCCTTTTTCTGTATCGTGGAAATAATTTTCGTTTTATTTGGCGAGAATGCAATCACAACCAGACTCATCGGAGGAGTGAAGCTGAACATGTCTCATATTGCCCGTTGTTGTCTTTTCCGCTCCGGTGGTTTGTGCCAGTATGGTTCGTTGGCTATTTGGCCTGAGTTGAGCGTTGTCGGGAGCAAGTGTGAGCAGCAAAGTTGAGCAACTGCATCAGCAGTTAAAAGAACGTATTCTGGTTCTGGATGGGGGCATGGGCACCATGATCCAGGGCTATCGTCTGAGTGAGCAGGACTTTCGCGGTGAGCGCTTTGCTGACTGGCCGTGCGACCTGAAAGGCAACAACGACCTGCTGGTGCTCAGCAAGCCCGAGGTGATCCGCGAGATCCACGACGCCTATTTCGAGGCCGGCGCGGATATCATCGAGACCAACACCTTTAACTCGACGACCATCGCGATGGCGGATTACCAGATGGAATCCCTGTCGGCGGAGATCAACTTTGCGGCGGCGAAGCTGGCCCGCGCCAGCGCCGACGCCTGGACGGCCCGCACGCCGGACAAACCGCGCTATGTCGCGGGCGTGCTTGGCCCGACCAACCGTACCGCCTCTATCTCGCCTGATGTGAACGATCCGGCGTTCCGTAATATTACCTTTGACCAGCTGGTGGCCGCCTATCGCGAATCCACCCGGGCGCTGGTGGAAGGTGGTGTGGATCTGATCCTGATTGAAACGGTATTTGACACCCTGAACGCCAAAGCGGCTATCTATGCGGTGAAAGAGGAGCTGGAGGCGCTGGGCGTTGACCTGCCGCTAATGATCTCCGGCACCATTACCGATGCCTCTGGCCGCACGCTTTCCGGGCAGACCACCGAAGCTTTCTATAACTCGCTGCGCCACGCCGAAGCTTTATCGTTTGGTCTTAACTGCGCCCTTGGGCCGGATGAACTGCGCCAGTACGTTCAGGAGCTGTCGCGCATCGCCGAATGCTACGTCACCGCGCACCCGAACGCCGGTTTGCCCAACGCCTTCGGCGAATACGATCTGGACGCCGACACTATGGCGGCGCAGATCCGCGAATGGGCGGAAGCCGGTTTCCTCAATATCGTCGGCGGCTGCTGCGGTACGACTCCGGAGCATATCGCCGCCATGAGCCGGGCGGTAGCGGGCCTGCCGCCGCGTCAGTTGCCGGAAATTCCGGTGGCCTGCCGCCTCGCCGGTCTGGAGCCGCTGAACATCGGCGACGACAGCCTGTTCGTTAACGTCGGTGAACGTACCAACGTCACCGGCTCGGCGAAATTTAAACGCTTGATCAAAGAAGAGAAGTACAGCGAAGCGCTGGACGTTGCCCGTCAGCAGGTGGAAAGCGGCGCGCAGATTATCGATATCAACATGGACGAGGGGATGCTCGACGCGGAAGCGGCGATGGTGCGCTTCCTCAACCTGATTGCTGGCGAGCCGGACATTGCCCGCGTGCCGATCATGATTGACTCCTCCAAGTGGGAAGTCATTGAAAAGGGCCTGAAATGTATTCAGGGCAAAGGCATCGTTAACTCGATTTCGATGAAAGAGGGCGTCGAACCCTTTATCCACCATGCGAAGCTGGTGCGCCGTTATGGCGCCGCGGTAGTGGTGATGGCCTTTGACGAAGTGGGCCAGGCCGACACCCGCGAACGCAAAATTGAGATCTGCCGTCGCGCTTACAAAATTCTCACCGAAGAGGTCGGCTTCCCGCCAGAAGATATCATCTTTGACCCCAATATCTTTGCGGTAGCGACCGGTATCGAAGAGCATAACAACTATGCGCAGGACTTTATCGGCGCCTGCGAAGACATCAAACGCGAGCTGCCGCATGCGCTGATTTCCGGCGGTGTCTCCAACGTGTCGTTCTCGTTCCGCGGTAACGACCCGGTACGTGAGGCGATCCACGCCGTGTTCCTCTACTATGCGATCCGCAACGGCATGGACATGGGGATCGTCAACGCCGGTCAGCTGGCCATCTATGATGACCTCCCGGGCGAGCTGCGCGACGCGGTCGAAGACGTGATCCTCAACCGCCGCGATGACAGTACCGAACGGTTACTTGAGCTGGCGGAAAAATATCGCGGCAGCAAAGTTGACGACGGCGCGAATGCTCAGCAGGCGGAATGGCGCAGTTGGGACGTGAAAAAGCGTCTCGAATATTCGCTGGTGAAGGGCATTACCGAATTTATCGAACAGGACACCGAAGAAGCGCGTCAGCAGGCTGCCCGCCCGATTGAGGTGATTGAAGGGCCGCTGATGGACGGCATGAACGTGGTCGGCGATCTGTTCGGCGAAGGCAAAATGTTCCTGCCTCAGGTGGTGAAATCCGCCCGCGTAATGAAACAGGCGGTGGCCTACCTTGAGCCGTTTATTGAAGCCAGTAAAGAGCAGGGCTCCAGTAACGGCAAAATGGTGATTGCCACGGTAAAAGGTGACGTTCACGACATCGGCAAAAACATCGTCGGCGTGGTGCTGCAGTGTAATAACTACGAAATCATCGATCTTGGCGTGATGGTCCCGGCGGACAAAATTCTCAAAACCGCCAAAGAGGTGAACGCGGATCTGATCGGTCTTTCCGGGCTGATTACCCCGTCACTGGACGAGATGGTTAACGTGGCGAAAGAGATGGAGCGCCAGGGCTTTACCATCCCGCTGCTGATAGGCGGCGCGACTACCTCGAAAGCGCATACGGCGGTGAAAATCGAGCAGAACTACAGCGGCCCGACCGTTTACGTACAGAACGCCTCGCGCACCGTCGGGGTGGTGGCTGCGCTGCTCTCGGATACGCAGCGCGATGAGTTTGTCGCCCGCACGCGCAAAGAGTATGAGACCGTGCGTATCCAGCATGGACGTAAAAAACCGCGCACGCCGCCGGTGACCCTGGCCGCCGCACGGGAAAACGATCTGGCCTTTGACTGGGAGAGCTACACACCGCCGGTGGCTCATCGTCTGGGGGTACAGACGGTGGAAGCCAGTATCGAGACCCTGCGCAACTACATCGACTGGACGCCGTTCTTCATGACCTGGTCGCTGGCGGGTAAATATCCGCGCATTCTGGAAGATGAAGTGGTAGGGGAAGAGGCGCAGCGCCTGTTCAAAGACGCTAACGAGCTGCTGGATAAGCTGAGCGCAGAGAAAACCCTGAACCCGCGCGGCGTGGTGGGTCTGTTCCCGGCCAACCGCGTGGGCGACGATATTGAAATCTATCGCGATGAAACCCGCACCCACGTACTGACGGTGAGCCATCACCTGCGCCAGCAGACGGAGAAGGTCGGCTTTGCCAACTACTGCCTTGCCGATTTTGTCGCGCCGAAGCTGAGCGGCAAAGCGGACTACATCGGTGCCTTCGCCGTCACCGGCGGCCTGGAAGAGGACGCGCTGGCGGACGCCTATGAAGCGCAGCACGACGACTATAACAAGATCATGATCAAAGCCATCGCCGATCGTCTGGCGGAAGCCTTCGCCGAGTATCTGCACGAGAAAGTGCGCAAGGTCTACTGGGGATATGCGGCCAATGAGAACCTCAGCAATGAGGAACTTATTCGCGAGAACTACCAAGGGATCCGTCCAGCGCCGGGGTATCCGGCCTGTCCGGAGCACACCGAAAAAGGGACCATCTGGCAGCTTTTGGACGTGGAAGCCCATACCGGCATGAAGCTCACCGAATCGTTCGCCATGTGGCCGGGCGCATCGGTTTCCGGCTGGTACTTCAGCCATCCGGACAGCAAGTACTTCGCCGTGGCGCAGATCCAGCGCGACCAGGTCGAAGACTACGCGCTGCGTAAAGGAATGACGCCGGCGGAAGTCGAACGCTGGTTAGCGCCTAATCTGGGCTATGATGCCGACTAAATCGTCACCTTTCCTTACAACAAACAAGGCGCTCTGTGAGCGCCTTGTCTCTTTATTGAGGTTAACCCCTTATACTGAGAGAGGTTCCTGATCTTCGGAAAACCTATAACGATAAGGAGAAGCTGATTCCGTGTTAACTCTGCTACACCTGTTGTCCGCGGTTGCTCTGCTGGTGTGGGGCACGCATATCGTGCGTACCGGGGTGATGCGCGTCTATGGCGCTCGCCTGCGTACCGTTCTCAGTAGCAGCGTAGAGAAAAAGCCGCTCGCCTTCTGCGCGGGTCTTGGCGTCACTGCGCTGGTGCAAAGCAGCAATGCCACCACCATGCTGGTGACCTCGTTTGTCGCCCAGGATCTGGTGGGCCTGACGCCAGCGCTGGTGATGGTGCTGGGGGCCGACGTCGGGACGGCGCTGATGGCGAGGGTACTGACCTTCGACCTGTCGTGGCTGTCGCCGCTGCTGATATTTATCGGGGTAATTTTCTTCCTTGGCCGCAAGCAGACCCGCGCCGGGCAGCTGGGGCGAGTGGGGATCGGTCTGGGGCTGATCCTGTTGGCCCTGGAGCTGATTGTCCAGGCCGTACATCCCATAACCCAGGCCAACGGCGTGCAGGTGATTTTTGCCTCGCTGACCGGAGATATCATGCTGGATGCCTTGATTGGCGCCGTATTTGCGATCATCAGCTACTCCAGCCTGGCGGCGGTGTTGCTGACCGCGACGCTGACTGCGGCGGGAGCGATCTCTTTCCCGGTGGCGCTGTGTCTGGTGATTGGCGCCAACCTGGGATCGGGGCTGTTAGCGATGCTCAACAACAGCGCGGCCAACGCGGCAGCGCGCCGGGTGGCGTTGGGCAGCCTGCTGTTTAAGCTGGTGGGGAGCCTGATTATTCTGCCGTTCGTCCATCCGCTGGCCGCGGTGATGCACAAGCTGCCGTTGGCGGAGTCCGAGTTGGTTATCTACTTCCACGTCTTTTACAACCTGCTGCGCTGCATCGCGATGGTGCCCTTCGCCGGGCCGATGGCGAAGCTGTGCCAGCGTCTGATCCGCGATGAGCCCGAGCTGGATAACCATCTCAAACCCAAGCATCTCGACCCGTCGGCGCTGGATACCCCGGCGCTGGCGCTGGCCAATGCCGCGCGCGAGACGCTGCGCATTGGTGATGCGATGGAGCAGATGCTGGAGAGCCTGCATAAGGTGATGCATGGCGAACCGCGTCAGGAGAAAGAGCTGCGCCGCATGGCGGACGATATCAACGTCCTCTACACCGCCATTAAGCTCTATCTGGCTCGGATGCCAAAGGATGAGCTGGCGGAAGAGGAATCCCGGCGCTGGGCGGAAATTATTGAGATGTCGCTAAACCTCGAGCAGGCCTCCGATATCGTCGAGCGGATGGGCAGCGAGATCGCCGATAAATCGCTGGCGGCGCGACGCGCTTTCTCGGTGGAAGGGTTAAAGGAGCTGGATGCGCTGTACGATCTGCTGCTCAGCAATTTGCAGCTGGCGATGTCGGTCTTCTTCTCCAGCGATGTGCCCAGCGCCCGTCGCCTGCGACGCAGCAAACACCGGTTCCGCATTCTTAACCGCCGCTACTCACATGCGCACGTTGACCGTCTGCATCAGCAGAACGTGCAGAGTATCGAAACCAGTACGCTGCACCTGGCGCTGCTGGGGGATATGAAGCGCCTGAACAGCCTGTTTTGTTCAGTGGCCTACAGCGTGATGGAGCAGCCGGATGAAGACGACGAACGGGATGACTACTGAGACGGATTATTTTCCCCGTTTTTGTCGCTTCTTTTGTGGCGCGATAGCCCTCCCGGGAGGTGGCTGACGTCTTTCCCGGGAGGGATATACTAGCTTCTGGCAAACGCCGAGGCTTCTGCCACCAGCGCATTATCCGGCCGTACGCCGGTATAAAGGGCGAACTGCTCGACAGCTTGCAGGGCAATGACTTCCGCGCCGCTAATGGTCTGCTTACCCCGTTGCTGCGCCAGGCGAATCAGCGGAGTTTCTGCCGGCAATGCGACCACGTCAAACACGACGCTGGCCTGGGCCACCATGGCCGGACTGAATGCCAGCGTGGTGCTTTCCTCTCCCCCCGCCATGCCCAGCGGTGTGACATTGACCAGAATCTCAGCTGCGATCCCTTCCGGCAGGGGCTGCCACTGGAAACCATACTGTTTTGCCAGCGCCAGGCCGCGCTGGCGATTGCGGGCCGCAATGATCACGTCGCGAAAACCGGCATCACGGAAGGCAGCTATGACGGCTTTCCCCATACCGCCGCTACCCTGAATCATTACTCTGGCGTTGGTATCGAGCCGATGGCTGGCGATCAGGCTTTTAACCGCGATGTAATCGGTGTTTAGCCCGGTTAACTTCCCGTCGTCATTGACAATGGTGTTGACGGAGTCGATGGCTTTTGCCGACGGATCGATCGCGTCAAGAAACGGTATGCAGCTCTCTTTAAACGGCATGGAGACTGCACATCCGCGGATACCCAACGCGCGAACCCCTTTTACCGCCGCCTCAATATCCGTTGTCGTAAAGGCTTTGTAGAGGTAGTTCAACCCCAGCTTGTCATACAGATAGTTATGAAAGCGGGTGCCGAAGTTGCCGGGGCGACCCGCCAGAGAGATACACAGCAGCGTATCGCGGTTAATCATGCGTAATATCCTCTGCGTGGGCCAGCAGATACGCCTCAGCCTCCTGGGACCAGATCCCATGGTGACGCGCCACAATCGCTGCCAGTTCGGGATCGGCGATCTCGCCCAGCGGCGTGAGCGGGAAAGCTTTTCCGGTATACACCAGCTTTTTCCCCCCGCCGACGGCAGGCAGATCGAGGGTGGTTTCGCCCGCGGCATTCAGGCCGAGAATATGGGTGACCACTTTCGCCGTCTGGACCTTTTTCGCCTGCATCAGCGCCACCGCGGCGCGCATATCGTCAGTATTGCCGCCGGAGGTGCCGACGTAGTGGGTAAAGGCGTAGTGCACGTCATAGAAGTTGATTGGGGCGCTGAATTGCTTATCCTGGGGGCCAGCAAAGAAATTCAGGCAGCCGTCCGGGGCCAGCAACGAGGAGGCCAGGGTGATCAGCTGTTCGTTTGGCACAAACACGAAGATATCGTCGAAGCCATGGCCGCCGCTGAGCGCCAGCAGCGTATCGCGACTGGCCTCATGGCCGTCGAGGTAGTGGATCAGCGTCTGCGGCTCAGAGGGGTAATGACGGCGGGCGTAGCTGAGCTTCGGCTTATTGGTATCGGTCACTACCAGTAGTGAAGGATTGATGGGGCCGTGTAGCGCATAGTCGATGGCCAGCAGCCCCATCGGCCCCGTCCCGCCCAGGATCAGGGTGCGTCCCTGCGGACGGATCCCCATCACGTGGTTGTAACTCCCCTCCTGCAGATGATAGTTGGCGTTGAAAGCGCCAATGACGCAGGAGAGCGGCTCGACCAGCGATCCTTCAAACCAGGTATCCCCCTCCCAGGTGAGCAGACAGTCCTGCGCCATCACCTCGTTGGGGATCACCACATGGGTGGCTTCACCACCGATCCATGGGAACGAGTAGCCGGGACAGTCGGGCCGGTCGGGCAACTGTAGGTTGGCCTGGATCACGTAGCGCTGCCCTGGCTGAAACTTATGCTGCCACTTTTTACCGACGGCAAGGATTTCGCCGCAGAATTCATGACCGATAATAATAGGCCTGGTGGCCACATCATCTGGCACCTTTTTATGATCGGCACCCTGATTGGCCTCTTTCCATGAAGAAAGGCACAGGCTGTCAGTGACCACCCGAGCGAGGATCTCATCGTCCTGCATCGCCGGGAGGGTAAAGGTTTCCAGGCGCAGGTCACGTTTGCCATACAGGCGCAGAGCCGTTGTTGTTTGCATAAACCACCTCATCCCCTTCATCTTTCGGGGCTATGTTGTTGACGTCACCCCGGCATCGCCGGGGCGGAATAATCAGGATAGAAAGCCGAGCGCGTTGCCGATAATGCCTAAGCCGAACAGGGCGAAAATCAGCCAGACTGGATTCACTTTCTTATTCAGCAGACGCACCATCAGTAGCGTCAGGCCCAGCGCCAGCAGGCCGGGGCAGAGCTGATCGAGGATGTTCTGGACGGTCATGGTGACGGTGGCGCCGTCTGCACCGGGCGTTTGGGACACCACCAACGGCACATTGATGGTGGTCCATTTGGTCACCAGCACCCCCATGACAAACAGGCCGAGAATGGAGGCGCCTTCGGTCAGCTTCTGCAGCAGGTTACCGCCCATATCGCTGACGATATTGACCCCCTTACGGAAGCCCAGCTGCAGGCCATACCACTTCATTGCCAATCGCACTGCGTTGAAAATAAAGAAAAATAACAAAGGCCCCAGAATATTGCCGGAGAGGGCCAGCGAGGCGCCGAGGGCCGCGGTAATCGGCCGCAGCGTGCCCCAGACCAGCGGGTCGCCGACGCCGGCCAGCGGGCCCATCAGACCCACTTTGATGCCGTTGATAGCGCCATCGTCAATGGCCGCGCCGTTGGCCCGGGCCTCCTCCATGGCGGCGGTGACGCCGATCACCGGGCCACACACCGCCGGCGTGGTATTAAAGAACACCAGATGACGCTTCAGCGCCGCGACCTGATCGGCTTTGAGCGGATACAGGCGTTTGATCGCTGGGATCATGTCGTAGCAAAATCCCAGGCCATGAATACGTTCGAAATTAAAGGAGGCCTGCTGAAGGTTGGAGCGGAGAAACATGCTTACCAGGTCGCCTTGCGTGATTTTTTTCTGTTCCATTTTCGGCTCCGTTAGTCGTCAAGCTGGTCAAGGGCGGGTGCAGAGGGGGCGGTGGAGGCGGCGGGTTCAGCCTTACGCCACTGTGGATTGAGCTGGAGGTAGATCAGCGCGATGATGACGCCCACGCCGCCGAAAGCCAGCAGGCTGAAGTCGAGATAACCGCCAGCGAGAAAACCGAGGAAAAAGAAGGGCATCAGGTACTTCACGCCCATCATTCGCAGCACCATCGCGTAGCCCACGACGACAATAAAACCGCCGGCGATCTGCAGACCGTGAGTGACGAATTCCGGGATCGCGCTAAGCATACTGCTGACCATGTCCGCGCTAACGAACAGCGAAACCACCAGTGCCGGGATCGCCACGCGCAGCGCCTGCACCCCCAGCGCGGAGACATGCAGCAGGTCGATGGTGCGAAAGCGCGCCTCCTCGGCCGCTTTGTCCGCGGCGTGCTGGAACACCACGGTAATGGTGCGGGCGAAAACGGTCAGCACCTGCCCGGCGGCGGCCACCGGCAGGGCAATGGCGATGCCGGTGGCAATACTCTGGTGGCCCACAATCACCAGAATGGCGGAGATAATGCTGGCCAGCGCCGAATCTGGCGACTGCGCTGCCCCCACGTTCATCCAGCCGAGGGCGATCAGCTCCAGCGTGCCGCCAAGCATAACCCCGGTTTTTAAATCACCCAGGATGAGGCCAACCACGGTACAGGCGATAAGGGGTCGATGGGTCTGAAATTCGTCCAGCACGCTGCCCATTCCGGCAATACAGGAAAAAATAAATATGGCTATTATCTGTAGGGTACTAATTTCCATAATTTTGACCTTTAAGGTGTGAGTTAACCTGCCTGCTACGGCATATCACAACAGGCGCTATTTTTTATTCGCAGAAAGTCGTTTCGTTAATTTTGTCGAGAATATTGACTGACGGGTCTGATGCGACCACGCGTAAATCAAGTTTTACGCCCAGTTTATCGAGTTCACGGAATGCCTGAATATCCTGCGGATCCAAAGAAACGGCTTTGGTTAGCTGTTTTTTTCCGGGTCGCCAGGCCATGCCACCAATATTTAACGTGGCGATCTGCACGCCCTGGCGCACCATCGTTAAAACATCGTGTGGATTGGTAAATAAATAAAAGACGGTCTCATCCTGATATTGCGGGTTATGATAGACCGCTACCGCTTTTTCCAAACTGACAACATTTACCTTCATGCCTGGCGGGGCCGCCTGGCGCAACAAGGTCCGGCGAACCTCATCGTTAAATACCTCATCATTGCAGATAATTATCCGCTGGGCGTTAGCGACTTTTGACCAGACGGTGGTGACCTGGCCATGAATGAGTCGGTCATCAATACGGGCGAGCGTAATATGCATCAGAACTCCTCCTCAACGGTTTCTGGCTGCTGCCAGACCACACAGCACTGGCTGGCAATGGTTTGCAGATGCTGACATAAGTCATCGGCGCTCAGGGTATGCTGGTTATCCACCAGCTCAAGCGCCAGCGGCAGCGACAGGCCGCTAATCACCCGGATCTGCGGGTGACGCATTGCCAGACCGGCTGCGGCATTCCATGGGCTTCCGCACTGTAAATCTACCGCGATTACCCACTCCTCATCGGTGTGGGCGCTTACTAACTTTTCCAGGTTAACGGCGATATCCGCCGCGTTTTCACCGGGGACAAACGCGACGGCGCTGACGTTAACCTCGCCATAGACCATGCGTACCGAATCAAGCATGGCCCCGGCCAGCTGGCCGTGGGCGCAGAAGATAGCGTGAACCATACTTCCTCCTTAACCGCGCGTTTTTCCGCCGGCAATGTTAGTGGTGACTCCGGTGATGTAGCTGGCGCGCGCTGACAAGAGATAGCAAACAAAATCAGCCACTTCCGAGAGCTTTCCTGCCCGTCCGATGGGAATGGCGTTTTTGGTATATCCCTCGCGAAGTTGCTCGACGGTGATATTGCGCGTCCAGGCCAGCGCTTCTTCATATTCCGGCGTCCGCAGGCCGGTTTTTTCGAGGATCCCCGGCGCAACGCCGACCACGCGGATCCCATATTTACCCAATTCTTTGGACCAGGAGCGGGTAAAGCTATTGAGCGCGGCCTTGGTCGCGGCGTAGCAACTTTGACCTTCAGAGCCTTCCAGGCCGCTCTCCGAAGAAACATTTACTATCACCCCGGCACGCTGTTTGACCATTTGACGCGCCACCGCCTGCGACATGAAAAACACCCCTTTCTGGTTGATATTGACCATTTTTTCAAAAGCGGCTTCGTTTAATTCATAGCGGCCGGCCGGTGCTTTTTCGTCGACTAATAAACGTGGAAAATTCACGCCGGCGTTATTGACCAGGCCATCAATACGCGACCAGCGCTGAATAATGGCATCGATAGTCTGCTGTACCTCTGTCGCGCTGGAAATATCCGTCGGCCAGAAATGATAATTATCGCCATTGTGATGGCGATCGCCGCCATGAATATCAATCATCTGGACATGTGCGCCTTGGGATAATAATTCATCGACAATAGCCAGCCCAATTCCTGAGGCGCCACCGGTTACGATAATGACGTTATCTTTTAAATTTAACCAAGTGTTCATTATGCTCTCCCATTTCTTTAGATAAAGGGATCCCCCGCAGCGCGTGCTGCGTGAAATCATATCCTGTGTGTTATTTCAGTAATAATTCAGCCGTTTCTCTGTTTGTCACCAGACAATTAATATAGCGTCCATGCAATGCGCCAAGAATGCCCGAGTATTTCTCTTGCCCCATGGCGATGCCGATGGAATAACGAGCCTGGCGTAGCTTCGCCATTTCGATCGACAGCGTTTTTTCGCTCATATTGGTATCGACTAACCCGCCGTTAATATCGTAGAAACGCGAGCAGATATCCCCGGCGACGTGGCGGGCGTTGAGATCGTCGCTCTCTTCGCTGCCGTAGAAGGCGTGCCAGTTTGCGCCGTCGCGAATGGCCGGTGAACCAATACCCACCAGCGCGACATCCAGGCTGTCCCAGTAGGATGAGATGGTTTTAAAGTGCTGGGACTGCATGATGCCGTTGCGGATCAACGGGTTATCCAGCAGGGCTGGAAAATCGGCAAGGTGGGATTCCGCTTTCAGCCTGGCTGCCGCGCCGTAGGTTAACGTGTTCACATGGTAGCGGCTCTCCAGTTTACCGGAAGGCCCGCCGATGATGGGGACGCAGATCACCTGGCGTGACTGGCTGGCCTGCGGCAGGTTCTCCACCAGCGAACGTACGGCGCGGCCCCATGAAAAACCGATGATATCGCCGGGTTCCAGCAACCGATCGACAAGCTGGGCGCCATGCTGGCCCATCGCGCTCAGCTGTTCTTCTTCCTGCAGCCCATCGCTACTGGCAACCACCGCCTCTTTCAGACCAAATTTTTGCTTGAGCTGTTGTTCGAGCCACAGGTTTTCGTTGTAGTCATAGTTGATGGCGATGGTGACAATGCCCTGCTCACGGCCGCGCTTCAGCAGGCGACTAATGGTGGTGCGATAGATCCCCAGCTCGCGAGCGATTTGCGCCTGGGTCATATCCTGCTCGTAATAGAGCTGGGCGATTTTAACAATCAACCGGATATCATCGCTGTTTTCCATAGTCATCTGCTGGCTCCTGCACATTTGTGCAAATCGCGGGTTTGTGCTGTTGATCTGATATAACCCTATTAGAGCCGCCGTTTAAAGGGATTTTCTTTTATTTCATCACCCTAATCTGGCGAATAATCTTGCACATTTGCGTTATCAATAGCGGGTTGTTGGCACCTTTGTGCATTGCACGCTAAATCGCTGATTCTGTGATATTTCATCATGCAAAGTTGCCAGGCGTTGAGCGGGACACTTTTGTGAAAAAAGGCGTAGTCGATCACACCTTGCGCCGGCGGGCGCAAAGGCACATCTTTTTTCTCGCCCACAAGGTAGGGTATATTTCGCTTTTACAGGAGAATCTATGCTGCCCGACTCATCAACCCGATTAAATAAATACATCAGTGAAAGCGGCATCTGCTCGCGTCGCGAAGCGGACCGCTTTATTGAACAAGGCAACGTCTTTATTAATGGCAAGCGCGCCACCATTGGCGATCAGGTGAAGCCTGGTGATTTAGTCAAAGTTAACGGACGGTTGATTGAGCCGCGTGAAGCGGATGATCTGGTGCTGATTGCGCTGAATAAGCCGGTCGGTATTGTGAGCACCACCGAAGATGGCGAACGCGACAACATTGTGGATTTCGTCAACCACAGCAAGCGTATCTTCCCTATCGGCCGTCTGGATAAAGATTCTCAGGGGCTGATCTTCCTCACCAACCACGGCGATCTGGTAAACAAAATCCTGCGCGCCGGCAACGACCATGAAAAAGAGTATCTGGTGACGGTCGATAAGCCGGTGACCGATGAGTTCATTCGCGGGATGGGCGCGGGGGTGCCGATTCTCGGGACGGTGACGAAAAAATGTAAAGTGAAGAAAGAGGCGCCGTTCGTTTTCCGCATCACTCTGGTGCAGGGGCTGAATCGCCAGATCCGTCGTATGTGCGAGCACTTTGGCTATGAAGTGACGAAGCTTGAGCGTACGCGGATTATGAATGTCAGCCTGACGGGGATCCCGCTGGGAGAGTGGCGCGATCTGACCGATGACGAGCTGATCGACCTGTTCAAACTGATTGAAAATTCTTCTTCCGAAGCGAAGCCGAAAGCCAGGCCGAAGGCCAAAGCGGCGACTCCCGGGATTAAGCGCCCGGTGGTGAAGATGGAAAATAGCAACGATAAGAGTCGCCCGGCTGGTAACGGGAAACGTTTCACCCAGCCGGGACGTAAAAAGAAAGGGCGTTAACGCCTGCCGCGGGTCGGCGTATTCGCCGACCAGGAAAAGGTCGCTTCCTTATCCGTTTTATACGCCTGCTGTTTTCTCAGCTGGCGGGCTTTCTTCGCTTCCGCTTCACGCTGCGCCATCAGCTTATCGATATATTCCTTTTTCACGCTGTTCGTTTCCGCATTGCTCAGCGGGCGGCCATGCGCAATACGCGCGCGGTCAAGCAGCGTTTTCAATTCGCGCTGTTCGCGCTCGGTCATCTCTTTTTGTGTAATACGGGGGAGTGCCATGGTGGTGCCCTCAGTCAGACCAGAGCACCCAGTGTAAGGCAATCAGCGCAAAATAGAACGCATCCGGAAAGCGCCTCGCAGAATATTTCCCTCGTTCGTGACCAGTGAGCGGGTCTGGCTTAGGGTAATGGCACGTCTTCCGTCCAACGACGACATATTTTGGGTGGGTGATGTATAAAATTTTATACAAGGATGTGGTATGCTCAATCAGCAACAGAGATTAAGGCGTATCGTCTGGATGGGCTCTTCCTTTGACGATCTGCGCCAGTTTCCTGAGGACGTCCGCAGAGATGCCGGATTCCAGCTTTATCGTTTACAGTCGGGTTTAGAGGCTGCGGACTGGAAAGCGATGCCTCAACTGGGGCGGGGCGTTGAAGAAATCCGCCTGCGCCACTTTTCCGGTACATATCGGGTAATTTATCTGGCCCGTTTTGCAGAGGCGATATATGTCCTGCACTGTTTTAACAAAAAGACGCGACGTACCGCCGAACACGAAAAACAGATTGTCAGAAGCCGTTTGCAGGTTATACAGCAGGAACACAGGAGTCATAAATGAATCGTAAGAGTGTGGATGGTATCCGTCATGTGACCTCTGAAGAGAGCAATATATTCAGTGAACTGGGCTTTGATGATGCTGACGCAGAGCAGCTTCGGGGACAAGCGGAAAAAGAAGTTGAGCAGTTGATAGCGCTTAAACGACAGTTAATGCAGGAAATCGCTGAGTGGATAGATGAACATCAATTGAAGCAGGCCGATGCTGCCGCGAAGTTGAGCATTTCGCGCCCGCGTATTTCAGATGTGGTCAACCAGAAAACCAGTAAGTTTACCCTGGATGCGTTAGTCATGATGTTAATGAAGTTAGGTAAACCAGTACGTTTGCAGATTGGATAACGCACACGTCCGGGCCTGCGCCCGGACGTATCACGCTTAGCGTTTGTCGGTTTTTCTGGCGATAGGTTTCCCTGACCAGTACCCGGCCAGCAGCGAACCGGACAGGTTATGCCAGACGGAGAACAGCGCGCCCGGCAGTGCCGCCAGCGGGCCGAAGTAAATTTTACCCAGCGCGGCCGCCAGGCCGGAGTTCTGCATTCCCACCTCGATCGCCAGCGTACGGCAGGTGGATTCATCAAAACCAAACAGACGTCCGCCCCAGTAGCCGCCAAGCAGGCCAATAGTGTTATGCAGGATCACCGCGATAATCACCACCAGGCCGACGGAGGCGATATGGGCGGCGGAACCCGCCACCACCGCGCTGATGATCGCCAGAATGCACACCATCGAGAAGGCGGGCAGGAACGGCTCTACCGCTTTCACCACCTTCGGCAGCAGATGATGGACAATCAGTCCCAGCGCGATGGGAATGACCACAATTTGCAGAATGCTCAGCAACATGCCCATGACGTCGACCTGAATATGGGCGTCGACGTACAGACGGGTGAGCAGCGGTGTCGCTACGACGCCGACGAGGGTGGAGACCGAGGAGATGGTCACCGACAGCGCCACATCCCCTTTGGCAAGAAAGATCATCACATTGGAGGCAGTCCCGCTGGCGACGCTGCCGACCAGCACCATCCCGGCGGAAAGCTCAGGCGGCATGTGAAACAGCAGCGCCAGCAGCCAGGCGGCGAGCGGCATCACCAGATAATGGAGAAAGATCCCCGCAGCGACCGGCGCTGGTCGCGACAGGACGCGTTTGAAATCCTCCAGCTTCAGATGTACGCCCATACCGAACATGATCAGCATCAGCAGGGTGGTCACCCATGGGCCAATTGGGGTGAAGGTGGTGGGGGTGTAATAAGCCAGAACGGAGAGCAGCAGTGCCCATAACGGGAACAGCCGCGTCAGAGTTGCGAGCATGTTGTGTTCCTTGCGATACGCGAACCGGGCCGCGCCATCCCGATGGGGCGGCGAGCAGGTCAGCTGGTTGTGTTGATGTTGTTATAAAAAAGCCGGGTTCGAGCCCGGCTATAGGTATTGTTTATCGTGCTAATGAATTTTATTCAAACAAATTATGATGCAGCTTCTGCACAACCTTCTCCGCATCGGCGCCAGGCACCAGGAAGCAGAGGTTATGGCTGGAGGCGCCATAGCAAATCATGCGAATGTTAAACGGCTCGAGGACGCCAAAGACCTCTTTGCCGACGCCGCAGGCTTTCGACAGCGCATTGCCAATCAGGGCCACCAACGCCAGGTCTTCCTCCACTTCCACGCGACACAGCGAAGAGAGCTCGGTCAGCAGCGCCTGAGTCAGCAGGGTGTCCCCTGCAGAGGTCGAGCCGGTGGTGTCCATCGTCAGGGCCACGCTCACTTCGGAGGTGGTGATCAAATCGACGGAGATATTATGGCGCGCCAGAATACCGAACACTTCGGCGAGGAAGCCGCGGGAGTGCAGCATATTCAGGCTGTGCAGCGTCAGCAGCGTCTGACGACGACGCAGCGCCAGCGCGCGGAACAGCGGCGGGTTCTCAGTGGTTTTACACACCAGGGTACCGCCCGCTTTCGGCTCTTTACTGGAGCCGACAAACACCGGGATATCGCTGCGCACGGCAGGCAGCAGGGTCGCCGGATGCAGTACCTTGGCACCAAAGGTGGCCATTTCCGCCGCCTCTTCAAAGGCGATGACGTCGATGCGTTTCGCCGCCGGCGCCACGCGAGGATCGGTGGTATAGATCCCCGGGACATCGGTCCAGATATCGACGCGGGTGGCATTCAGCGCTTCGCCGAGCAGTGCGGCGGTATAATCACTGCCGCCGCGGCCGAGGGTGGTGGTGCGGCCTTTTGCTTCGCTGCCGATAAAGCCCTGGGTCACCACCAGGCCTTCCGCCAGGCGCGGCGCCAGCTGCAGCTGAGTCAGTTCGGCGACGGCGGCGATATCCGGTTCGGCGCGGCCAAAACGATCGTTGGTACGCAGCACCTTACGGGCGTCAAACCACTGCGCCTGAATCCCACGCTCACGCAGAATTTCCACAAACAGCAGGGTAGACATCAGTTCGCCATGGCTGACCAGTTCGTCGGTCAGGGCGGTGGAGGAGGCGAGCGCGGCGGCTTCCGCCAGCGTGGTGATATTTTCCAGCAGGCGCTCAATCTCTTCGCGGATCACGTTGGGATAGCGCAAACGCTCCAGAATATTGAACTGGATCTGGCGCAGGGCATCCAGCTGGGAAAAACGTTCGGTAGGTTCCAGCCCTCCCGCTAAGGCCACCAGAATGTTGGTCACGCCGGCAGAGGCGGAGAGCACAACAATACGGGTATTGGCATCGAGCAGCGCTACATCGATGCTGCGGTTCATAGCGTCAAAATCAGCAACGCTGGTGCCGCCGAATTTGGCGACGACTAGATCTGTCATAACAACCTCGTGTCAGGGGGCCTGACTTATTAAAACGATTCCTGACCACCGATCCTGGCAGGGGCTGGACGCCGCCGGATCGCAACAAAATGTCTTAATAAGCCAGGCCAAATTATTCAGCCATGGCACAAGGGAAGAGCGATAAACAGGGTGGCGCAGAGTGATAAACAACTACGATGTCACCCAGAAGTGCTCCACCTTGTAGACCCGACTCACCGCTTTGGGCGCTGAGGTGTTCGGGTATGAAACGCCCGACTGCGAACGTTTCTGGTGACAACCCAGGGGATTCAGCCCCTGTGGCCGGTGAGGAGCGCGACCAGACGCTCTTTCACCTCGGCGTTGCTCCCCCTCACGTATTTTCCCCGGACTGGTTCCTCCAATACGGTTACCTGGGCAACGCACCTCTTCTGGCAATTACCGACGTCTTTCACCTGGCCGGGGGAGCCGGGACATTATATCCCCCACGAATACCCTTTCGCTGTAGCGTGAAATGCGCGAGCAATAGATACCTACCAATACGTAAGCACTGCGGATATATAAAGGCTTAACACCAGCTATGTCAACGCTGCGGTTATGCGGATTTTTCATGCCCCTGCGGCTAACAGAAAAAAGCCTTATGATAGCTATACTAATGGGGCTTTTTTACTCCGTTTTGAACCGATTCCTGACCCGGGTCAGGGACAAGTCACAAAAATCATCACAATTTTCCGCCACCGGCGCTACAATCGACCGAAGTCACAATCTCAAATCAGAAGAGTATTGCTAATGAAAAACATCAACCCAACGCAGACCTCTGCCTGGCAGGCATTACAGAAACACTTCGACGAAATGAAAGATGTCACTATCAGCGAGCTATTCGCCAAAGATAGCGACCGTTTTTCCAAGTTTTCCGCGACGTTCGACGATCTGATGCTGGTGGACTTCTCCAAAAACCGCATCACCGAAGAGACGCTGGCTAAACTGCAGGACCTGGCGAAAGAGACTGACCTGGCAGGCGCCATTAAATCGATGTTCTCTGGCGAGAAGATCAACCGTACGGAAGATCGCGCGGTACTGCACGTCGCGCTGCGCAACCGCAGCAATACGCCGATTGTGGTTGATGGCAAAGATGTGATGCCGGAAGTGAACGCTGTGCTGGAGAAAATGAAAACGTTCTCCGAAGCGATTATCTCTGGCAGCTGGAAAGGCTACACCGGCAAACCGATCACCGATGTGGTTAACATCGGCATCGGCGGCTCCGATCTTGGTCCGTTCATGGTGACCGAAGCGCTGCGTCCGTACAAAAACCACCTCAACATGCATTTTGTCTCTAACGTCGATGGCACCCACATCGCCGAAGTGCTGAAGAACGTCAACCCGGAAACCACCCTGTTCCTGGTGGCGTCCAAGACTTTCACCACTCAGGAGACCATGACCAACGCCCACAGCGCGCGCGACTGGTTCCTGGCGACCGCGGGCGACGACAAGCACGTGGCCAAACACTTCGCGGCGCTCTCCACCAATGCGAAAGCGGTTGGCGAATTCGGTATCGACACCGCCAACATGTTCGAATTCTGGGACTGGGTGGGCGGCCGTTACTCCCTGTGGTCAGCGATTGGTCTGTCCATCATTCTCTCCGTGGGCTTCGACAACTTTGTTGAGCTGCTGTCCGGCGCGCATGCGATGGATAAGCACTTCTCCACCACTCCGGCGGAGAAAAACCTGCCGGTGCTGCTGGCGCTGATCGGTATCTGGTACAACAACTTCTTTGGTGCAGAAACCGAAGCGATTCTGCCGTACGACCAGTACATGCACCGCTTTGCCGCTTACTTCCAGCAGGGCAACATGGAGTCCAACGGTAAGTATGTTGATCGTAACGGCCACGCGGTGGACTACCAGACTGGCCCGATTATCTGGGGCGAGCCGGGCACCAACGGCCAGCACGCGTTCTACCAGCTGATCCACCAGGGCACCAAAATGGTACCGTGCGATTTCATCGCTCCGGCTATCACTCACAACCCGCTGTCCGACCATCATCCGAAGCTGCTGTCCAACTTCTTCGCCCAGACCGAGGCCCTGGCTTTCGGTAAATCCCGTGAAGTGGTAGAGCAGGAATATCGCGATCAGGGTAAAGATCCGGCGACTCTGGAGCACGTGGTGCCGTTCAAAGTGTTCGAAGGCAACCGCCCGACTAACTCCATCCTGCTGCGTGAGATCACCCCGTTCAGCCTCGGGGCGCTGATTGCTCTGTACGAGCACAAAATCTTCACCCAGGGTGCCATCCTTAACATCTTCACTTTCGACCAGTGGGGCGTTGAGCTGGGCAAACAGCTGGCTAACCGCATCCTGCCGGAACTGAAAGACGGCAGCGAAGTCAGCAGCCACGACAGCTCCACTAACGGTCTGATTAACCGTTATAAAGCCTGGCGCGCCTAACGCTTGCGCAGCTAAGACGGAATGCCGACCTTATGGTCGGCATTTTTTTACAGCCGCCGCAGCAGGCGGGCTGGATTCCCCGCCCACACGCCTTTCTCGGTGATGGACTTCGTCACCACGCTGCCCGCGCCAATCACCACACCGTCGCAGATGCTGACGGCCAGAATCGTGGCGCCGCTGCCGATCGACACGTCATCGCCAATCTCGATCCGCCCCCAGCTGGCGCGGTCGGCGTTTGGTTTACCCTCGCGAAACAGATCGTTGGCAAACATCACGCCGTGACCGATAAAGCAGCGCTGGCCGATGGTGACGTACTCGCAGATAAAGGTGTGGGACTGAATTTTACTGTTCGCACCGATGCGGGTATTGCCCTGGATCTCAACGAATGGCCCGACGAACACGTTATCGCCAAGGATACAGTCGTAGAGGTTGGCGGGCTGGTAGATCACCACGTTTTCGCCGCTGGTGACGTTGCGGATCGCCGTTTCCCGAAGGATATGCATACTGCCTCTCAGATTGGTTTGGCCAGAATATGTAAGGTGCTTCGCTGGCTGGCGGAATGAAAGGTGACATCTTTCACGTGCTGCATCCCTTGGCGTTCGTAAAAACGGCGCGCGGCGGGATTATCAGCGAGTACCTCCAGCCACAGCCAGCTTTCACCGGCCGTTTTTGCTCGCGTCTCGACGGCGTGAAATATCTGCTCGCCGTAGCGGTGGCCGGTCTCACCCGGCAGCAGATAGAGCTTGTGCAGCAGCGTGCCGGACGGACCTTCGGCACTCAACGCCTGACAACAGGTGTACTTAGCAAAGCCGACAGGGTGGGGGGCTTCAGCAATCAACCAACAGCACTGCGAATCGGTCAGGCTACGTTGCAGCGAGGCCAGGGAATACTCTTGTTGCAGGTAATGCGCCAGTTCATCGGCGTTATGCCAGTGGTGAGCAAAGTGATGGCGATAGCTGGCATTACCCATTTCGTTGAGCAAAGCCGCATCCTCTGCCAGTGCGGTACGAATTTTTAGCATGGTTGTTTCCTTTTTACCCCGTCCGTCTGGCCTGTGATTGTTACATCCTGGCCGAGGGTGGCAAAAAGTTAGCGAATAATATCGATCTGGATCACATTTTTGCGTTATACAGGTCTCAAAGAATCATAATGATGAGGTGAATGTATGTCGTCGGTTTATCGCCCTCTGGTGAATTTTATCGCCACTGCGATGCAAACGGTTTTAAATCTTGGGCTGTTGTGTCTGGGGATTATTTTGATCGTCTTCCTCGGGAAAGAGACGCTGCATCTGGCCGATGTCCTCTTTACCCCGGAGCCAACCAGTAAATACCGGCTGGTGGAAGGTCTGGTGGTTTACTTCCTCTACTTCGAGTTTATCGCGCTGATCGTCAAGTATTTTCAGTCGGGGTTCCACTTCCCGCTGCGCTATTTCGTCTATATCGGTATCACCGCGATTGTGCGTCTGATCATCATCGATCATGAATCGCCGCTGGCGGTGCTCATTTACTCCGCGGCGATCCTGATCCTGGTGATTACGCTCTGGCTGTGTAACTCCAATCGCCTGAAACGCGAATAAAAAAAAGCGGCCTCCAGGGCCGCTGACCAACAGTCACAAATAAAATTTATGTAGGGTCCAGTTGAGGATAGCAGTGGCATTGACCTTACTTTTTCAGCTGAGGGCGACGGCGACAATACCCGGTTGGGGTCGTGTATTGCGGCTAGACCGTCGGCCCTCATCTGAAATTTGGGGCCGGTGTTACAAAAAAACTTAACCTTTCACCCCACCCGCCGTCAGGCCGTTAACCAACCAGCGCTGCGCCAGCAGGAAGACAACCGTGATCGGAATGGCGGAGAGCACCGCCGCGGCGGCGAAGTCGCCCCACAGATAGTTCTGCGGGTTGAGATACTGTTGCATACCTACCGCCAGGGTATAGCTGTTCACATCGCGCAGCAGCAGCGAGGCGACGGGCACTTCGGTGATGGCCGCGATGAACGACAGAATAAACACGACTGCCAGAATCGGCACCGACAGCGGCAACAGCACCAGACGGAAAGCCTGCCATGGCGTCGCGCCATCCAGCGCCGCCGCTTCTTCCAGTGAACCATCGATGGTTTCGAAGTAGCCTTTAATCGTCCAGACGTGCAGCGCGATACCGCCCATATACGCGAAGATGACGCCGCCGTGGGTGTTGAGGCCGACGAACGGGATGTACTGGCCCAGACGGTCAAACAACGCGTACAGGGCTACCAGCGACAGCACCGCCGGGAACATCTGGAAAATCAGCATCCCTTTCAGCAGGGTCGCTTTCCCCGGGAAGCGCATACGGGCGAAAGCGTAAGCGCAGGTGGTGGAGAGGGCGACGATACCGATCGCGGTGATCCCGGCGACCTTAATCGAGTTCCACAGCCACAGTAGCACCGGGAACGGCGGCGGCGTGACGCGGCCATCCGCATGCTCCACGCTGAAGCCTAACGCCAGGCGCCAGTGCTCCCAGGAGATGGTCTCCGGGATCAGGCTGCCGGTGGCGAAGTTGCCTTCGCGCAGCGAGATAGCGATAACCATCAGCAGCGGAAACATAATCGCGGCGATAAAAATCAGTAGCAGGAGATGCGTGGTAAATAAACGTAGCTTCTGCGATTTGGGTTGGACCATAGCCATTGTCGTTATCTCCCTTAATCAAACTTCATGCGCGTGGCTTTCAGATTCACAATCGCTAACGCGCCAACCAGCAGGAAGATAAGCGTTGCGATAGCCGCCGCCAGGCCGAAGTCCTGACCGCCGCCGCCTTCAAAGGCGATGCGATAGGTGTAGCTCACCAGCAGGTCGGTATAACCAGCCGGGGTGGTGGTGCCGAGACGGTCCGGGCCACCGTTGGTCAACAGCTGAATCAGCACGAAGTTGTTAAAGTTAAAGGCGAAGCTGGCGATCATCAGCGGCGTCAGCGGCTTAATCAGCAGCGGGAAGGTAATTTTAAAGAAGTTCTGGAACGGGCCGGCGCCATCCATTGCCGACGCTTCGTACAGATCGTCCGGAATCGCCTTCAGCAGCCCCATGCATAGGATCATCATGTACGGGTAGCCCAGCCAGGTGTTGACGATGATGATCATGGTGCGCGCGGTGGTCGGGTCGCTAAACCAGGCCGGCTTAATGCCGAACAGCGTGCTGAGCATCATGTTGATTTCACCAAAGCTCTGGTTGAACAGCCCTTTGAAAATCAGAATCGAAATAAACGACGGTACGGCGTACGGCAGAATCAGCAGGACGCGATAAATCGCTTTGCCTTTCAGCGCTTCCCACTGCACCAGGCAGGCGAGGATCATTCCCACCGCGACGGTCAGCACTACGGTCAGTACTGAGAACACTACCGTCCAGACAAAGATTGCGAAGAACGGTTTCTGAATGCCTTCATCGTGGAAGACGCGGGTAAAGTTGTCCCAGCCGATAGTCACAGTGTAGCCAGGGCTCAGCTTCTCATTGCCCCAGCTGCCGTCGGCGTTAATTGACTGGTAGAAGCCGACGTCGTTGTTCGGGCGGTATTTAACATGGGTCTGATTGTTGGTCAGTACCCCGTCTTCGCCGAGGGTATACAGAGGCTGGGTACCGGAGAACTGGCGCAGCGAGCTCATGATGACTTTGCTGTCATCCGGCAGCACAGCGGTCAGCTGGTTCAGCGCGGTGCGATTCTGGGTAATCACGCGCAGGTTGGCGCGCTCACCTTCCGGCAGGGCGTCGGTTTCTTTTAACGCCAGTTTCTGCTCGCCGCCAAATTTAAAGGCGTCAGAAAGGTAGTTTTTACCGCTTTCGCCGTCGGTCAGCGCCAGCTTCCACTCGTCACCCGCCGGGATCAGCGTGAAATTATAGGCTTTGCCGGCCTGGAAGGAACGATCCATCAGCACCTGCTGCGCACGCTCAAAGGTCAGCTGGTTGGTGCTGCTGTAGTTGGTAAACGCGATAGCGATAGTGCAGATCAGCGGAAACAGGACAAACAGGCCCATGCCGGCAAGGCCGGGATAAACATAGCGCCAGGCATAAGCCTTGCGATTAGCGAAAATATACAGGCCAACTGAGCTTAAAATCAGCGTCATGATGGCGAACAGGTACTCCCCCTGGGCGTACATCAAAACAACAAGGTAACCCACTAGCAGGCACAGTAAGCCAATCACAGACCATGTGAGTTGCGGACTTTGCCACCAGTGTCTCTTTTTAACGGCATCCATGGGGATCATCCTCTACAGCGGTGAAAACTTATTTGTCAGGTGGCGCTTCGCTTACCTGACCTACGGTCCGAGCCGTAGTGGTAGGGGGGG
>ERZ506228.67-NODE-67-length-24215-cov-4.73758_pt1 | contig 24215 bp, 25 predicted proteins | sample MGYA00512366_ERZ506228 | MGnify/ENA metagenome assembly ERZ506228
GGGGGGGGGCGGGTATTATTTCCCTGAACACAGTGGGTTACCGGAAAAAGTACCGCCTGGTTATTTTTAAGGTATCTTGTAGAATTATTCCGAATTACTGCTGAAAGGCATCGAAAAAACGGAATAATAATTTGACTAACCAGCATTACCCGCTAGATTTAAATATCGAACGACGAGTGATACGGAATATTTTCGTATCGTACTGACATAACCGATATACATGAGGTGAAATATGGCAGAGCATCGTGGTGGTTCCGGTAATTTTGCTGAAGACCGTGAAAAAGCTTCTGAAGCAGGTCGTAAAGGTGGTCAGCACAGCGGCGGGAACTTTAAAAATGATCCGCAGCGTGCGTCCGAAGCGGGTAAAAAAGGTGGACAAAACAGCCACGGCGGTGGCCGCAAGTCCGATAATTCCTGATTATCCTTTTCCTTGCACCCTGAAGTGAAAGTATCTCCTGCGAGTCTGTATAGACTCGCAGTTATTTTCTGACTCCAGAAGGTATTTCTATGAATATGAAAAGCATTGAAGATGTATTTATTCACCTGCTCTCAGATACCTACAGCGCAGAGAAACAATTAACCCGCGGGCTGGCTAAACTGGCCAGAGCGGCGTCCAGTGAAAAACTCAGCGCGGCGTTCAATGCTCATCTCGAAGAAACCCAGGGCCAGATTGAACGTATTGACCAGATTATTGAGCAGGAATCCGGCCTGAAAATCAAACGCATGAAATGCGTGGCCATGGAAGGATTAATCGAAGAGGCCAATGAAGTCGTTGAGAGCACGGAAAAAAATGAGGTGCGAGATGCTGCGCTAATTGCCGCTGCGCAAAAGGTCGAGCATTACGAAATTGCCAGTTACGGTACCCTGGTCACTCTCGCGGAACAGCTGGGTTACAAAAAAGCAGTCAAATTGCTGGCCGAAACGCTGGAAGAAGAAAAACAAACCGACGTTAAATTAACCGATTTGGCGGTAGGTAATATTAATAAAAAAGCGGAAAAATAAACGCTCCCTGACACGAGGAAAAGACGATGAATCACGTTGAACATTATCATGACTGGCTCCGCGATGCGCATGCCATGGAAAAGCAGGCCGAATCCATGCTGGAATCGATGGCTGGCCGTATCGATAATTATCCCGATCTCCGTGCCAGAATTGAACAGCATATTAATGAGACCAAACGGCAAATTACCGTGCTGGAAGAGATCCTCGATCGCAACGAAATTTCGCGTTCGGTGATAAAGGACTCGATGAGTAAAATGGCGGCCCTTGGCCAGTCCATCGGCGGGATGTTTCCTTCCGATGAAATCGTCAAAGGCTCGATTAGCGGCTACGTCTTCGAGCAGTTTGAGATTGCCTGCTATACCTCTCTGCTGGCGGCGGCTGAAAAAGCGGGCGATACCGCCTCTATCCCGGCGATCGAAGCCATTCTGGCGGAAGAGCGGGAGATGGCCGACTGGCTGATTAAACATATACCCCAGACAACGGAGCAGTTTCTCCTGCGGTCGGACGCTGACGGCGTAGAAGCGAAAAAATAACCCAGGAGGCAGGCTTATGTTTCGTCATGTGAAAAAGTTGCAGTACACCGTACGCGTTGCTGAACCCAATCCGGGGCTCGCGAATTTACTGCTCGAGCAGTTTGGCGGCCCCCAGGGCGAGCTGGCCGCTGCGTGTCGTTATTTCACCCAAGGATTAAGCGATGACGATCCTGGCCGCAAAGACATGCTGATGGATATCGCAACAGAGGAGCTGAGCCACCTGGAGATCATTGGCACGCTGGTCGGCATGCTAAATAAAGGCGCAAAAGGGGAGCTGGCGGAGGGCACCGAGAGTGAGGCGGAACTGTATCGTTCGCTCACTGCCAACGGCAATGATAGCCATATTACCTCGTTACTGTACGGCGGTGGTACTCCGCTGACCAACTCGGCGGGCGTGCCGTGGACGGCGGCCTACATTGATACTATCGGCGAACCCACCGCCGACCTGCGGTCGAATATCGCGGCGGAGGCGAGGGCGAAGATCGTCTATGAACGCCTGATCAACGTCACCGACGATCCTGGGGTGAAAGATGCCCTGGCATTCCTGATGACCCGCGAAGCGGCGCACCAGCTCTCGTTTGAGAAGGCGCTGCAGTCGATTCGCAATAACTATCCACCGGGCAAACTGCCACCCATTAGCGAGTACGCTAACACCTACTACAATATGTCTGAAGGTGGAGAAGTACGCGGCAGCTGGAACAGTGACAAACACTTTGATTATGTCAAGGATCCGCAGCCGGCGGTGGATGGTGGCGATGGCGGCGCTTCTGTCAGCCTCACACCAGAGCAGGAAGCGCTGTGCAAAGCGATGCTGAAGCGAACACAGTCTGACCCGCAGGGTGATCCTTTGACCGGCGCCGAACTTGGTGCCGGGAAGCAAAACACCTCATCATCGGCTAAGTGATGTTCGCATGAGCCCCGGTTGCGACCGGGGCGCTTCACAATGATGGGTGTGAAATATGTTTGAATTCGACGCGTTTCATCTTGCCCGAGCGCAATTCGCCTTTACCGTTTCCTTTCATATCCTGTTTCCGGCTATCACTATCGGTCTTGCCAGCTACCTGGTGGTGCTTGAAGGATTGTGGTTACGAACCCGGGATAACGTCTGGCGCTCACTCTACAACTTCTGGCTGAAAATTTTTGCCGTCAATTTTGGCATGGGCGTAGTCTCCGGATTAGTCATGTCCTATCAGTTCGGCACCAACTGGAGCGGATTTTCGCAGTTTGCCGGCAGTATTACCGGCCCACTGCTGCTGTATGAAGTACTGACCGCCTTTTTCCTTGAAGCAGGTTTCCTTGGGGTGATGCTGTTTGGCTGGAGCAAAGTGCCGCCAGCGCTGCATTTTTTCACCACCTGCATGGTAGCGCTTGGCACGCTGGTCTCCACCTTCTGGATCCTGGCCTCCAATAGCTGGATGCAGACGCCGCAGGGTTTTACCATCGAAAATGGCCATCTTATCCCGCAGGACTGGCTGGCGATCATCTTTAATCCCTCATTCCCATATCGCTTGTTCCATATGGCGATAGCCGCCTTTCTCAGCAGCGCCATGTTCGTCGGGGCTTCGGCGGCGTGGCATCTTCTGCGCGGGAATGACTCGCCGGCTATCCGTAAAATGTTGTCGATGGCGATGTGGATGGCGCTACTGGTCGCGCCGATCCAGGCGGTGGTAGGGGATATGCATGGTCTTAACACCCTTGAGCATCAGCCGGCAAAGATCGCGGCCATCGAAGGGCACTGGGAAAACCGCCCTGGCGAGGCCACGCCGCTGCTGCTGTTTGGCCTGCCGGATATGGAAGAAGAACGAACCCGTTATGGTTTGGAAATCCCCGCTCTCGGCAGCTTGATCCTCACCCACAGCCTGCATAAACAGGTGCCGGCCCTGAAAGATTTCCCGAAAGAGGATCGGCCTTATTCGCCTGTCGTTTTCTGGTCATTCCGCATCATGGTTGGGATGGGGGTATTGATGATCGCCTTAGGGGTCTGCAGCGCCTGGCTGCGCTATCGACGTCGACTGTACCACTCGCGGGCATTCCAGTGGTTTGCGCTCTGCATGGGGCCCGCCGGCCTTATTGCCCTGGTCGCCGGGTGGGTGACCACCGAGATGGGCCGCCAGCCGTGGGTGATCTACGGTTTGCTGCGCACCCGGGATGCGGTGTCGTTGCACAGCACACTGCAGATGGCCATCAGCCTGCTGGTATTTATTGTGGTTTACTGCGCCGTGTTTGGCGTGGGGTATTACTATATTTTCCGGCTGATTAAAAAAGGGCCGCAGCCGGTGACGGAGCTGACCTCACACACCGCGGGCACGCCGGCGCGTCCGCTCTCGGCGGCAGAGCCGGTGCGCGATGAGGAGAACGCATCATGAGCATCGATATCTCGGTGATTTGGTTTGTCATCATCGTCTTCGCCACCCTGATGTATATCGTAATGGACGGTTTCGATTTAGGCATCGGCATGTTGTTCAGCGTGGTACACGATGGCGAAGAGCGCGACGTGATGGTCAATAGCGTGGCGCCCGTCTGGGACGGTAACGAAACCTGGCTGGTGCTCGGCGGGGCGGGGCTGTTTGGCGCCTTTCCGCTGGCTTACGCGGTGATCACCGATGCGCTGGTCATCCCGCTGACGGCGATGCTCATTGGTCTGATTTTTCGCGGCGTGGCGTTTGAGTTTCGTTTCAAAGCGATCCCCTCGCACCGTACCTTCTGGGACTACGCCTTCGCCGGCGGCTCGCTGCTGGCGACCTTCAGCCAGGGGATTGTCGTTGGCGCGTTTATCAATGGCTTTGCGGTGGCTGACCGCCGCTTCGCCGGCTCGACGCTGGACTGGCTCACCCCCTTCAATCTGTTCTGCGGTCTGGGACTGGTGGTGGCCTATCTGCTGCTTGGCACCACGTGGTTGATCATGAAAAGCGAAGGCGCGCTGCAGCAGCAGATGCGCGAGCTGACCCGCAAGGTACTGCTGGCGTTGATGGTGGTGATTGCGGTGGTCAGCGTCTGGACGCCGCTGGGCTGGCGCTATGTGGCGGAACGCTGGTTTACGCTGCCCAATTTCTTCTGGTTCGTGCCGGTGCCAATTTTGGTGCTGACGCTGAGCCTGTGGATCTGGCGTCTGAGCGCGCGCCCCGCCAGCCACGCCCGCCCGTTTATTCTGACGTTGGGCCTGATTTTCCTCGGCTTCAGCGGGTTGGGGATCAGCGTCTGGCCGAATATCATCCCACCGCATATCTCCCTCTGGGATGCCGCTGCGCCGCCCTCGAGCCAGGTGTTTATGCTACCGGGCGCACTGCTTATTATCCCGGTAATCCTGATGTATACCGCCTGGAGCTATTACGTCTTTCGCGGCAAAGTGTCCGGCAGCGAAGGCTATCATTGAGAGGCCAACAAAAGCGGGCAGCTGAGTAACCGGCTTGCCGCGCCCCTCCCGGTCAGGGATGACCGGGAGGGGCGCGGACAAACCGGCGATCTGTTGCATCTTCTCGGGCCGGGTGTTTATGCCTTCGGGGAGGGGATCTTAATAATAAACCGTTCGTTAACCCGGGTGATTTTCGCACCCGTCTCGCCAAATTCGCTGGCGATTTTAAAAAAGTCGTCAGCGGCGACATCAAAATCGAGTTCGATTTTCTGATGCTGTCCGGTTGCCAGTAATTCATAGAAATGATCAAGGCTGCGGGCTTTTTCGCTAGGCATCTTATTTCTCCATGGTAAATCAATCAGCAGGGTATTTATTGCTTACGGCGCTTTTACGGATTATTCAGCAGGATGACAATCATATCTGATATAAGATTATGCAATGACTTTCTGGTTAGGGTGGGGCGATATTATCCTGTTGTTAAACCTGTTGCCGCTCGTTTCCCTGCAAGGTCAGAACGAGAGGGACAATCCTGCGGCCCGGTTGATGATAGACATTTTATGATGACAAATTAATGACAATAAAATGAACCATGAAGGAGAGCGGGCGTTTAAAACGCTATACCATTTTATGTTGTGGCTGTTAAGGCAGTTCTTAACTACTTTAAGGTAATGGGGTGTCATTTTGTTATGGCCAACGGCGAGGGAACAATGATGCAATTACTTGATTTATTCGCAGGATTATTATGGTTAAGCTGCGTTATTTTCCTGCTGTTTGTTCTGGATGTGGTCATCACTCGTTATCTGTATCGTAAATAAGCGGCAAGGGCCGTGGCGGGGAGCATAGGGGACGGCGCCGGAGAATGATAGAATAGCGCCGGGCTAAATGAGAAAGGAACAAACGGTGGCCGGGAGAATTGATTACGATATTGAAAAATACCAGTTTACCGAAGCCGACGAGACACCGCGACTGCGGGCGCAGTGGCGCGAGGTATACCAGGAGTGTCGCCAGCTGCAGGCCGGGGCAGAGGAGCGCCTGCGTATTGCGCTATTGAACGTCGACTATGTCACCAGCTTCGAGTTGCCATTTCGCCTGCTACTGGTCCGGGCGCCGCAGCTTATCGCCAGTGTGCGCGAGGCATTACAGCTCAATCGTAAAGCCGCCATATTCAATGGTAAGCGCTATGGCTGCGTCTACAGCCTGAAACAAGATTTACAGGCTATTCCGGAGGCCTTTCATTACCGCCTGTCAAACCGCATTCGTCGTGTCGATCCGACTGGGTTGACGGCCTCCCCGTACCAGCAGATCGCCCGGGAGATAAAGCCGGCGCGGGAGCGACTTGAGCGGGCGCTTCGCGCCGGTTTACCGGTCACCGCTCTCGATGCCCTGTTCTGGTTTGGCAGCCAGCGGGTGGCGGCAGATATTGCGCAGTTGCGGCGATCCGGTATGCGGATTGTCACTGAAGAGGTTGAGGTCAGCGACAATCTGTTCAATACCACCCGGCGGGTACCAGTTTATCGCCTGGCCAGCGTATGAGGAGGCAACCCTTCGCCCAGCCGCTGTCTTTGCAGACAATTCACCACTGCCCCATCAAACCAGACACATCCCCCCCTGGCGGCATGCCGTGGGGCGGGTGCCAGCCACGTGCTGGCGATGAGCATGAACAGCATCAGCGCCAGCGTAACCACGTTTATTCTTTTTACTGCCCAGCACCCACTTCACGTTGCCTGGCAGCAGGGTAATGGGAAAGTATGACGGTTCAGTGACTGAAATGTTTTTCCCATTGGTAGCATGAAGTAACAGGCGGGGAGAAGAGGGCGATGCGTTTATCGCTTCAGGGCATCACCCGGGAGCGAAAACTGGCGGCTTGTATTTTTCATTTTTATTATGCATCGCTTTTTTTAGCGTAGTGGCGGAAAGCAGGATATCAGTTTTTACTACAGGGGATTCGTGGTAACTACCTGGTTTGAAACAATATTTTAATTGCTGTTTCGCCAGGTGTTGTAGCAGTGGCTAATTTATATTAATTCAATTTACCGATCAATAAATTATAAGTTGATAGATTTTGTCTATTGAATGATCCTTATCGATCATTTTAAACTATTTTTGTTGCCGGGAAATATATGACATGCTTTAACCCTTTCTTATTTTTGGTATTTTTTAAATGCTTGAAGAAAATGTGAAAAATACCTTATATCGCTTCGTACTGGAGCCGGCTATTAGCGATGATGGCGGCTACCACTCGTGGGAATTGCTCACTAAAGACATTATAGCACCGGCACAAAATATCACCTCATCGCCAACGTTTTCTTTCTCCACGCTTACCGACCGCGACAAGATTTCACTATTCACTCGCCAAATCGAGCTGCTTGCTGTATTTGATTTTTCCCGGCTGGATAATAAGCCAGTATCGTTGAATATTGATGATTTATTAAGCCAGTTGATTCTGGCGGACCGCTACCTCTGTGATTTCTTACGCTCCTGTAAGCATATCGCGCTGGAAATCAACGAGAATTTTCACGAGTTCAGCGCCGGGCGTGAGCTGACCACGCTGAGCGCGCTGGCGGCGCTTTGCCCGGTCTGGCTGGATGACTTTGGTCGCGGACGCACTTCTTTCGCCTTACTGGACAGATTCCGCTTCGATTGTGTCAAAGTGGATAAAGATTATTTTTGGGATAAAGAAGACGACCCCAGATTGCCCGGCCTGTTACAGGCTATCTCTGGCCTGACTCGCCATGTCATTGTCGAGGGGGTGGAAACCGAGAAGCAAAAACGGCTAATCAGATCGGCCGGCAATATCATCGGTCAGGGTCGTTACTGGAAAGATAAATACATCTTTTTGCACTGCTGAGTTGCCGGTAAGCAGATTTTTTTACTTGCCACGCTTTATTTGTCCAGTTTTAAATTAACCCTTTGTTACAGATAGTCTTTATTAGCACAGTGATAATCCAGTCTCTTTTTTTGCCTTAAGGATAACTCACTGTGAATACTCGCTTGCGTAACACCCTGATCGCCCTTGTTCTGACCACCAGCTTTACCGCAGCCAGTCAGGCGTCGACTTCGGCTGACGTACCCTCGGTCTCGCAGGATCCGGTTGTCCAGCATTTGAAACTAAGTGAGGCGCAGGTCGCCAAAATCCAGGCGCTGCGTCAGGGGTTCGAAAACAATGTGAGCCAGATTAAAATCAGCGGCTATCAGGACGGCGCTCTGGCTGAGGTTATTCACTCCGGAAAATGGGATGATGCTAAAGTCAAACAGCAGCTGGCCGCCTTTGGCCAGCTGGATCAGCAGGTGCGCTATTATCGGGTGAAATACTACTTCGACGTAAGCCAGGTGCTGACGCCTGAGCAGCGTGAGCAGGTCAAAAAAGATCTCGCTGCCGCTATCAACTAACGCTGTCTCAGCCATTCGTCCCCGATGACACTGAATGTGAAGAAGCCGCCGTTTACCGGCGGCTATGGCTTATTTTGCGTTGCCCTGGTTTTTTTCCAGCCGTGCGAAATACTCCGGCGCGAACGGACGTGGATCAACCTCGGCAAACGGTGCACGCTCGAAGTGCGATTTCAGATCCCACGGCACGGTACAGTCGAAAATCGTCTTGCAGCTGATGCCCTTGCCGCGAATCGACGTGCTGTATTCCGGCGTCTGGGACGGATCCAGCTGATGACCGCGAATGCCGGGGATTGTCGTAATGCTGATATCCCCCTGCATGCGGGTGGTCATCGCCCACAGGATATCGTCGCTGTCAAAGATATCGACATCTTCATCAACCAGAATAATATTTTTTAGCTCGGAATAGGTCGCCAGTGCCAGCAGCGCGGCCTGTCCCTGACGCCCCTCGTCGGCAGGCTGACGTTTTTTCACCTGCAGAATGGCCAGGAATTTACCGCCGCCCGCGGTATGGGCGTAGACATTTTGTAAAAAGCCCGGGATAGCGGCCTCGACAGCATTCCAGATACTGGCTTCCGTTGGCAGCCCGGCGAGGGTGGTATGCTCTTCACCCGGCCCTACCAGCGTCTGCAGAATCGCATTGTTTCGCATGGTCACCGCTTTGACTTTAATGACCGGCAGCGACGGATTAGCGCCGCCGCAGTAGCCAGGAAATTCCGGCATCGCGTGGCCGCTGTTGGTGTGCTGATCCTCTCTGACGCGCACGCCCGGCAGCAGCTCACCCTCGATTACGATCTCGGCGCGAGCGATGGCTTTCTCCGGGACGCTGACGCCCTGTACCAGCTCCACCGGACGTTGACGCAGCGCGCCGGCGACGCCCAGTTCATTATAGCCAAACGGTGTGGTTGGCGCTTCAAAGCAGGCGCCGATATAGATAGCCGGATCGAGCCCCATATTGATGGTAATCGGCAGCGGTTTGCCTGCGGCCTCGGCTTTTTGACGAAACACTTCGATATGGCGGCCAGCGGCGAGAAACATCGACAGCTCATCCCGGCCCTGCACGCACAAACGGTGGATGGTGACGTCGGTCAGCGAGGCGTCGTCAGGATCGCTGGCCAGCGCCAGGCCCAGGCAGAAGAAGGGGCCGGCGTCAATCGGGGTGTTAGTGGGCGCTGGGATCAGTTTGCGCAAATCAAAGTCCGGATCGTCGGCACGAAATACCTGCTCCTGACAGGGGGCGCTGCTGGCCGGCACGACCACCGGCGCGACCGGTTTTTTGACCGCTTTACCCACTTCCAGAGCCAGTTGAGAGGCTTCACAGCCCAGCAGCAGCGCGGCGCGCTGGCGGCTGGCGTGTACCCCTACCAGAATGCGCGAGTGCGGATAGCCTTTAATATTGTTAAACATCATTGCCGGACCGATACGGGTGGGGCGTTTAACGGTACCGCCCGCGCCGATATGGCGATAGACGCCAGCCAGTTCGGCGTTAGGGTCAACTGGATGATTGGTTTCGAGGTACTGATTGTCATGCTGTTGCAGCAGCGCGATGGCGTCGCGCAGATCCTGAATCGGTGCGGTCATGATGTTCTCCTTAGCGTGTCAATGCCGTCAGTATGCTTTGCAGGCTAAGTATTATCAATTGCATCATTCATGCTTTATTGATAAGTTTTTTATTATCAATAAAGCCTACGGAGTACGACGATGTCCTTTCGTTCGTTACGCCATTTTGTCGTGGTTGCCGAAGAGTTACATATGCACCGGGCGGCGGAGCGGTTACATATTGCCCAGCCCGCCCTCAGCCAGCAGATTAAACAACTGGAGCAGCGCCTGGGCGTGGTGCTTTTCTCCCGCGCTAACCGCCGCCTGACCCTCACCGCCGCGGGCGAGGCTTTTTTACACAAGACGCGGCTGGCGCTGGAAATGGCCGATCAGGCGGTACTCGACGCCCAGCGCACCGCGCGAGGCGAACAGGGTAGATTACATCTGGGGTATGTCTCCAGCGCGATGTATGACAGTAAGCTGCCGGGGCTGTTGCGCGCGTTGCGCACTGACTGGCCGGGCATTGAGCTGTCGTTGGTGCATGGCGATGTCCAGATGCTCTACGAAGCGCTGCAGGACCTGCGCCTGGATATCGCCATTATCCGCGCGCCGCTGGCCTCGCCGCCAGACGAGCTGGTGGTCAGGCCGTTTGTGCGGGAAAAGCTCTGTCTGGCGCTCTATCAGCAGCATCCGCTGGCGGGCGTGGGAGCCCTTAATCTGGCGTCGTTGCGAACAGACAACTGGATCTCGCTTGACGATCCGCAGGGCACCGGGCTGGAGCAGGTATTTATTGGCGCCTGTCGCGTGGCGGGCTTTACGCCGCAGGTGGTGCAACGCATCAACGACGTCACTTCGATGATTAGCCTGGTCTCCGCCGGGGTGGGGGTAGCGCTGGTTCCGGTCTCGGCGCGGGCGTTACGCCTTGATAACGTGGTGTATATCGATCTCCAGGACCGGCTGGCGGAGAGTGAACTGAGCATGGTTTACCACCGCCATATCCGTTCGGCGGTGGTACGGAAGGTTATTTCGCTGCTCAATGCCAGTGAGCAATAATCCTGGTTAGCCGGTCTTCAGGCGGCCAAAGCTGACAATTCTTGAACGGCCCAGCTCTTTCGCCCGGTACAGCGCGGCGTCCGCTGCGCGCAGCAGACTGTCGCTTTGGGTGTGTTGCGGGTAACTGGCGATGCCAATCGATACATCCACCTGACCTATCTCGGTCAGACCATCGCGCAGCGTCATATTATGTACCTGGGTATAGATCTCGCTGGCGCACTGGTGCGCCCCGGCTTCGTCAATACCGGGGAGCAGCACTAAAAACTCCTCGCCCCCGTAGCGGAAAGCCATGCCAGTATCGCGCACCGCGCGTTGCACAATGGTCGCCACGCTTTTAATCACCAGATCCCCGGCCTCATGACCGTAGCGGTCATTGATCGCTTTAAAGTGATCGATATCGATCATCAGACAGCTCAGCGGGGTGTGGGTATGAACTGCCAGCGCCATCTGCGAATGCAGCGCTTCGTCAAGATGATGGCGGTTACGCAGGCCGGTCAGAGAGTCGAACAGCGCTTTTTCCAGCAAGGCGCTGCGCAAACGCTGATTGGCCAGCGCCAGGCCCAGCGCTTCGGCCATCAGCTCCAGGTAGGCCCGGGAAGGGGCGTCACTGGCGGTGACATTCTGGAAGGTCAGCAGGCCAATGGCTTCGCCCTGGGCGATGAGCGGTACGCAGAGCGACTGACCGGCGTGCGCCTCCGGCAGATGATAGCAGGTGATATCGGGCTCACCCTGCACCGGCGGATGGCTGAGTCCCCGGCGTATTGCCCAGCAGTCGTCGGGGGAAAAGGACGTCGTCTCCCCGGCGGGCGACAGCCACTGCGCCACGCAGTGCATCTGCCACGGATCGGTATCCAGAACATACAGTTTCCCGGGGATCGTCGGGGCGATGTTCGGCGCAAACCGCTCTGCCACTTTAATCACATCCTCAATGGTTTCACAGCCCTGCAGACGCTGGGTCATGCGCGCCAACAGTTCACGGATCGCCCAGTCGGCGTCGCGTTGCTGTTCCAGCTGCTGGCGGGCCAGGCCGTTCTCGCGAAAAATGCGGATCGCCTGGGCCATATCGCCAATCTCATCCACCTGGGTGAAGTGCGGCGTCTCCACCGCATAATCCTGGGAAGCGAGACGCTGGACCACGTCGCTCAGGCGAACCACCGGGTACAGCACCCGCCGTTTGAGAATGAATCCGAGAACGAACAAAAACATCAGGGCGGTCAGGCCGACCATGATTTCCGACAGCGTACGCCAGATCCGCGAGCGCTCGGTGGCCTGGTCGATAGCGACGGCGGCGCGATGCTCAAGCATCTGGCGGAAGCGATCGATCTGCGTCTGCATGCGCTCCAGTTCGGTCTCGTACGCTTTGCCGTACAGCACCGCAATGGCTGCTGGCGCGTCGCCGCGAGCGACATGCGCTAAGGCGGCCTGCTGTTCATCCTGTAGCTCATCGGCGATCTGCAGACCGTCGTGCAATAGCGCCAGCTCCTCGCGGCTGGCGCCATTATCTTTCAGCCCGGCCAGCCGGTGTTCAATGCTCTTGTCGGTGTGCAGCAACTGTTGATACTGCTGCAGCGTTTCTGGCGTAGGCTTAACCACGTACAGCCGCGCGAGGTCAGACTGCTCCCAGGCGTCGTTTTCCACTTCGTCGGAGAGGGTATCAAAGACCTGGCGCTGCTGTACCGCCTGGCGTTCGGCGCGATCGGCGCTGGAGGCCATGAGCATAGCGCTCCCGGAAGCCAGCGTCAGGCCGACGGTGATCCCGTAAGCCCAGTTGGTGATGGTGGCGATTCTCACCCTGTATTTCCTTGCATGCAGATGAAGCTGTTTTAATTATAGAACCCGTCCCCGCCATGACGGCGACCCGCTTCAGGAGCGGCTCTCACGGCCAGGATGTTCGAGGGTCTGAAGAATGATGGCATGTAGCGTTGCCGCATGGCGGCGTAAAACGAGAAAGACATCGCTATCCAGAGCGCCATTTATAACATCCGCTTCCATAATCTGTAAGGCTTCCTGACAGACCATTCCTTTTCGGTACGGGCGATCTTCGGTCAGGGCGGTAAAAATATCGGCGATGGAAATAATCCGGTCGGCGAGCGTCAGGTGATATTTGTCGAGATGCAGCGGGTAGCCGCTGCCGTCCAGTTTTTCATGATGATTCGACGCCCAGTTAATAATGTCGCCGAGCTCGCTGTAGTCGCTGAGGAGTTCGCCGGTCATGTAGCTGTGCTCGCGTACCTGATTCAGCTCGTCGTCATCCAGCTCGCCCTCTTTTTCCAGAATAGAAAGAGGGACATAAATCTTACCAATGTCGTGCAGATAGCCGGCAATCTCAATTTGCAGACAGGTCGGCTCCGGCAACTGCATCCAGCCGGCAAGCTGGCGGGCGATTTCCCCTACCATAATGCTGTGGCTGGCGGTAAAGCTGCTGTAGGTGTCGACAATTTTGGCAATCAGCAGGCAGATATCTTTCAGACCGTGAATATCCAGATAGCGCGTGTTGATGGGGGCAATGATCTCCAGCAGCCGCTGAATATGGCCGGGATGAAGGTGCTGCCAGAAGTTCGCATTTTCAGCGACCTCGCACAGGGTATCGCAGAGTGGTGGGTCGATCTCCCGGTGCAGGGAGACGAACTGTTCCACCACCGCCCGCGTGGGCCAGGCCGCAACGTGGCTGTCGGCCGGCAGCAGCCGTTCAAAGGCATCGGCAAAATAGACGATATGCTGTTCGCGGGAGCCCCGGTGGGTCGAACTAAAATGGTGATCGCGAATAAAAGGGACGATGGCCTGGAAGGTCGCTAATCCCTCCAGCATCGCCACGCCCTGGCGCTGATGCGGGTCATGGATGTTATCGATAGCATCCAGCGAATGAATGGGGCGTTTATCTCCCAGCACGCCGATATCGTGCAGCAGCGCGGCGCAAAAAATGGTTTGCTGCCGCTCGGCGGGCAGTCCCAGCCTTTGCGCCAGCATCAGGGCGATTAAGGCTGTTCGTTGCATATGCCGGTGCAGTTCAGGGTTAATGATCTGAATGACTCTGGTGGTCAGCATCAAGGCTGACCTCAGGGCAATACGCATTTCTGTTCTCCGTACGCGTTACCTGGCGGCAAGACTGACCACCCTGGTGACGGAAGTGTCGATAATCTGATCGCAATGCGTGTTGTGTGATGTGTGGCTGTACCGGTAAATACTCGGAATGTATGGATTCATGTCATGTGCCCGAACTGGAGACAGCCGTGCACCATATTTGGGCAATGTGCAGGCAAGAACCTTATTATTGTCTGATAGTTAACCATTTCCCCCCCAAAAAATAAATAAATACTGGCAAGCCCTTTGCATTAAGCAAGCGTAAGTTTGATTAATGTCTATGAAGGGAGTGACCTGTATGAATTTTAGAGCATTACTGGCTATCGCGTTACTGACGATAAGCAGCGTGGCGTTCAGCGAAACGCGCTTACCGCATATCGTCATTTTAGCTACCGGTGGAACGATTGCCGGTTCGGCGGCGAGCAATACCCAAACAACCGGCTATAAAGCCGGGGCGATTGGGGTGCAGACGCTGATTAACGCCGTGCCGGAAATGAGTAAAATCGCTCACGTCGAGGGCGAGCAGGTGGCGAATATCGGCAGTGAGAATATGACCAGTGACATTATCCTGGCGCTCTCGAAGCGGGTGAATGCGTTATTGGCACGGGATGATGTCGATGGCGTAGTGATCACCCATGGCACGGACACGCTGGATGAAACCCCATATTTCCTCAATCTGACGGTGAAAAGCAACAAGCCAGTGGTCTTTACCGCGGCGATGCGTCCGGCGACAGCGATCAGCGCCGATGGGCCGATGAACCTGCTGGAAGCGGTCACGGTCGCCGCCGATCCTGATGCCCGAGGACGCGGGGTAATGGTGGTGCTTAACGACCGCATCGGCGCGGCGCGCTTTGTCACCAAAACCAATGCCACTTCGCTGGATACCTTCCGGGCGCCAGAGGAGGGCTACCTCGGTGTCGTGGTGGGCGGGAAACCCCAGTTCGAGACGCGGGTAGATAAAATTCACACTCTGCGCTCGGTATTTGATGTGCGTCAGCTGAAGACCCTGCCGAAGGTGGTGATCATTTATGGTTACCAGGATGACCCGGAGTATATGTATGACGCGGCGATCGCCCATCATGCTGACGGCATTATCTACGCGGGAACCGGGGCGGGGTCGGTGTCGGTACGAAGCGCTGCGGGTATCAAAAAAGCGCAGCAGGCGGGCATTGTGGTGGTACGCGCCTCCCGTACCGGTAGCGGCGTGGTGCCGCCGGATGACAGCCAGCCTGGGCTGGTGGCCGACTCCCTCAACCCGGCGAAAGCGCGTATTCTGCTGATGACGGCGCTGACGCAGACTAAAGATCCGCAGCTGATCCAGCAATATTTCCACACCTACTGATCTTCTGCCGCCGGAACGTCCTTCACGCCTTCGCGGCGGTTTGCCTACAGTGATCCGACGTCGGGTCACTGTCCGCGCTAAAGTCAGTGCTTTATACATGTAAGGCGTAAAGAAATATTTTTCTAACGGTGGGTGAGGGCGGTATTAAAGTGCAAATAACTGGCAAGGCGCTTATTTTTAAAGCATCTTTAAATAAGTCTATTCTTAATTATTCCCTTAAGGCGATTTTAATATTCCTGCTACCGACGGATAAAAGATGCTTCTCTTTGAAGCAGGAGCGCTTTTATTCTTTTGCGCTACAGACGACGATCTTAGGGACGCGAGCAGGCGGCGGGCCGCGTGGCTGAGCGGGCCTCAGACCCCGGCAAACAAGGCGTTCTCGAGCAGGGTTTCGGTTATGTCCGATAGTAATGCTGATAATTAGCGTGAAAATGATATGCATGATGAATATATTAAGCGGAAGATAAGATTTAAGTTTACATTTAGTAACATTTGTGCCGCAATTATGTTTTTTTGTCAGCTTGCTGTTTTTTACTTGCCGGAGGGAATTTCAGCGGATTAGTATTGTCGAACTTGCTGTACGTACCGCCTAATGATGATAAATGGATTCTGTTTTCCTTAAGCGTTACCACATAATTAATGTTTACAGGAAAAATCATGGCCTGCGTATTTAATAAACAACTTTTACATCCGCGTAACTGGCTGACCTGGTTCGGGCTCGGCATCCTCTGGTTAATCGTGCAACTGCCTTATCCGCTGCTGCATTTTATCGGCACCAGCGTCGGACGTCTTTCCCGACGCTTTCTCAAACGCCGCGAACATATCGCCCGGCGTAATATCGAACTCTGCTTCCCGGACATGTCGCCGGCGGCGCGCGAGACTTTGATCGATCAAAACTTTATGTCGCTGGGAATGGGGCTTATCGAAACCGGCATGGCCTGGTTCTGGAGCGACGAGCGGGTCAAAAAATGGTTTGATGTCGAGGGCTTTGCCAACCTTAATCATGCGCTTAGCGGCGGCAAAGGGGTGATGGTGGTCGGCGTGCACTTTATGTCGCTGGAGCTGGGTGGGCGGGCCATGGGGCTGTGCCGTCCAATGATGGCCACCTATCGTCCGCACAACAGCCCGCTGATGGAGTGGGTGCAAACCCGTGGACGCCTGCGCTCGAACAAAGCAATGATCGATCGTAACAACCTGACCGGCCTGGTGCATGCCTTAAAATCAGGCGAAGCGGTGTGGTTCGCGCCGGATCAGGATTACGGTCCCAAGGGCAGCGTCTTTGCGCCGTTTTTCTCCGTCCCCCAGGCGGCGACCACCAACGGCACCTATGTCCTTTCCCGTCTATCGGGCGCGAAAATGCTGAGTATCAGTATGGTGCGCAAGCTGGGTCGTAAGGGCTACAGCCTGCATATTAGCGAAGTAATGAATGATTATCCGGGTGAAGATAAGCAGATCGCTGCCGGCTATATCAACAAGGTCATCGAGCGCGAAATTTTACGCGCCCCTGAGCAGTATTTGTGGGTGCACCGTCGTTTTAAAACCCGCCCGCTGGGTGAACCTTCCGTCTATTAACCTTCCCGCACAGGCTGCGCTTTCAAAATCCCGACAGTTGGGGTAACGTGAGCCGGATCATGTTTTAGTCGTGCGCGAAGGAGTGCAGAGTGTTCGCTGAGTTTGGTGTTCTGAATTATTTGACCTATCTGGTCGGGGCGGTATTTATCATCCTCGTTCCTGGCCCGAATACGTTTTTTGTGCTGAAGACGGGCATTGCCCACGGCGTGAAGAAAGGCTATCTGGCGGCGGCTGGCGTCTTTATTGGCGATGCGGTACTGATGTTTCTGGCCTTTGCCGGCGTGGCGACGCTGATTAAAACCACGCCGGTGCTGTTTAACGTCGTGCGCTACCTCGGGGCAATTTATCTGCTGTGGCTGGGGGGCAAAATGCTCTATGCGGTGCTCACTCAGCGCGACGGCCAGTCCGATGCCAGCGCGGAGCCGGCGAGCGCGATCCTTAAGCGCTCCCTGACCCTGAGCCTGACCAATCCGAAAGCGATTCTGTTCTATGTGTCGTTTTTCGTGCAGTTTATCGATGTGAATGCCAAAACGCCCGGCGTGGCGTTCTTTATCCTGGCGCTGACCCTCGAGGTGATTAGCTTCTGCTATATGAGCTTTTTGATCCTCTCCGGCTCGTTTGTCACCCGCTACGTCAAAACCCGCAAAAAGCTGGCCAAACTTGGCAATAGCCTGATTGGTCTGGTTTTCGTCGGGTTCGCCGCGCGCCTGGCAACCCTGCAGTCCTGATCTCCACGGGCCGGTTACCCGCTGACCGGCCCGCTGTCGCTTATTCTGCCCTGTAACAAAAACCCTTCATTTTTTATTGCATTGGTGTTACATATACAGCCGTTTATCGCTCAGCAAAAAGGAAGCCCGGATGATTCTGCAAAAACTCCTCAGCAATAAAAACTGCAAAAAATACTGTCTGTCGCTTGCGGCGGTGTTTGCTATCGCGCTGGCGGTGGTGGGGCGGGCGACCTTCGGGGGCGTGGTGAGTGAGTACAATATGCCATACTCGGAGTGGACAACGTCCATGTTCTTCCTGCAGGGGGCGATGGTGACGGTTTACAGCATTGTGTTTACCGCGCTCTTTGCTATTCCTCTTGGGTTTATTTTTCTCGGCGCCGATCGTCAGGATTAAGCGTCAACGGGCGAACCGCGGTTCGCCCTGTCTTATTCGCCCATCAACAGCGTGAAGGATTAATCATCGTCATGATAGTGATGATGGTGGTGATGGCGATGGGAGTGGTACCCGTCGTCAATAATGCATCCCGATAACAGCGTGCATAGCGCAATAATCACCGGTAACACGATCGGTTTTTTCATCCCTTACTTCTCCCGCTATTCTTCTTTCCCCGGGGCAGAAAATGCCACAGTGGATAACGTGAGTGTAAAGGGTTAACTTATTGATGGGATAGGATAAATCCGCAAAATCGCCGCGGCGATCACCACCAGCCGAGCTGAGTGCCAGCCACCGCCACGATGGCGACAATCAGCATAATAATGGTGCTTTTTTTCATTATGCCCCACCCGGCGCCGCATAGCCGCCGACAAAAAACCAGCCGAGAAAAACGACAGCGATAATAAAGATCGCCACCGGAAAAAGAATACCCAATTTCATGATAGTGTCCCTGTACCCACGAGTGATGCCCTGCATGATACTGGATATCGCGCGACTTTAGTCAATATGAATGAAATTCTCCTGCCGGCGGGACTTCTTATCCAGGTACATTGCTTCATCGGCGGCGCGCAAAGCCGCTTCAACATCGATACTCTGCGGATCGCAGGTAATTACCCCAAAACTGGCTCCGGCATAGTCGATCCGTTGCGCACCGAGGGAGTAGACGCCGCACAGCGCATCGCGCAGTGCGGCAACATACGTCTGCTGCGCCGCGGAGTCCTGGGCGCTACCGACAATCAAAAACTCATCGCCGCCAAGGCGGCCAACGATATCCTCACGGCGCGCGACGGCGGTGAGCCGTTCGCCGACCTGCACCAGGAAGCTGTCGCCGCACGGGTGGCCGAACCGATCGTTAATGGCTTTGAAACCGTCAAGATCGATAAAAATGAGCGTAACCAGCTGCTGCTGGGCGCGGGCGGCGGCAAAGCGTAGCGCCAGCTGCTTAAACAGCGCACGGCGATTAGGAAGCTGGGTGAGCTCATCGGTCGACGAGTGCAGCTCCAGCGCGACGTTAGCCGCCTGCAGCTGTTGCACCAGGGTGTCTTTTTCCACGTAGTGGGAAATGAGCTTCGCGAACAGGCCCATGACCTGTTCACCTTCAAGGTTATAAGGCTGTTGTTGCCGGCTGGTGGCGCAGAGGGTGCCGAACAGCGAGCCGTCGGCCAGGCGGACGGGAATGCTGAAAAAGGTGGCGATCCCCAGCTCCTGGGCGGCGATGCAGGAGTGCCAACGACGGGCAACGTCATTGCAAAACGTGCACTGATCCTCAAGGGCGCGTTTGCACAGGGATTCATTCCACGGGACGGAAAATCCTTCCGGGATCTGCATTTCGCTGCTGTTATGGGCGAACATGATCTGCTGCCGCTGGGCGATGGTATCAATGCGGGTGAGGTAGGTGGACTCCATTCGCGTCACCGCCTCCAGCATCTCCAGAAGCTGGCGCACCAGGGTTTCCAGGGACTGTTCCGCAGCGAGGGTTTGCGACACCCGGGCAAGAATAAAATCTGACATGAATAATACAGCTCCAGCACGCCAAACGTCACCCCAGCATATTGGGCTGCAAACGGACATCAGCGTCGAATAAACAGTGATATTTTTAAATCTATCACATCTTACTGGGGAATACTTGTCCACGCGGTGGGAAAAAAGCCCCGTCGGGGGCGACGGGGAAAAACTCATTGATTATGGAATGATCTGTTCTCTGGTCAGTTCGAGAACAGGGGCTACTCTACGGGGCAAAAGTGCAGGCAAGATGGAGAAAACGTGAAGATTAGGGGTAAAATTACCGGACATTGAAGAAAGGGAGAAAAGATGAAAAAGTTACTGGCTATTTTGCCCCTGGCGCTGGCCGGCTGTGCCCAGCCGCAGCCCACTGCGCCGACGAAAACCATCGGCATGCCCAATCCCGCGGCAGTGTACTGTCAGCAATCCGGCGGTACCCGGGTGCCGGTGCAAACGCCGCAGGGCGTCAGCACCCAGTGCAAACTGCCCAGCGGCGAAACTCTTGACGAGTGGGCGCTGTGGCGCCGGGACCATCCGGCTAAATCGTAACCGGTAGGGCCGCCAGCCAGGCGGCCAGCACCTGGGCATGATTCTGCTCGGTGTTCTTCGCAGCGTATAGCAACGTCAGTGGCTGGCGCTGCGCCAGCGCCGCCAGCCGCAGGCCTGTTTCGCGATGGGTGTCGAGCTCCTGACGATAGCGCTGGCTGAAGTGGGTGAAATCGATCGCCTCGCCGTGAAAGGCTTTTCGCAGCTCTGTGGAAGGCGACAACGCCTTGCACCATTCATCACAGGCCAGCGCCTCTTTTTTGAGCCCCCGCGGCCAGAGACGATCGACCAGCACCCGATAGCCATCGCTGCTTTCCTGCGGGTCATACACCCGTTTACACTGAATCATCATCCTGCTCCCTCTGTGCCATCCAGGCGAGCAACTGCGGGATTTGCCCGTCGGAAAATACCGTGATGCCGTGGGCGCGCAGCAGCTCGGCCGCGACCCCAGCGCCCGCTTTGCGTCGTGCGCGAAAGGAACCGTCATAAACAAACTGGCTGCCGCAGGTGGGGCTGCCGTCGGTGAGTAACGCAGCCTGACAGCCCGCTTCCCGGGCGGCGTGGAGCGCCAGCCAGGCGGCCAGCTGATAATGTCCGGTAACGTCGCGGCCATCACTTTCCACGATCCGTGCCCGCCCGGCAAGGACATCCCCGCCGGTGCCGCCGACGATCTCCGCCGGCAGACGAGGTGTAGGCAGACCGGCCGCCAGTTCCGGGCAGTGGATCACCAGCCGCTCCGCCTGCTGCCAGCGGGACAGCGTCGCCGCCAGCTGTGCCTTCTCGCTACCGTTATACCGCACCTGGAATCCCATCAGGCAGGCGCTGACCAAAAGCTTACTTTTCATTCTTTCTCCCTTACGCGCTTGCTCCAGTATACCTCACCCGTCAGCCACGACGGCGGGGTGAAAATAAGGATTGTGTTCCGCCGGGGGGATCGCTATTCTGACGTGCCTTGTGCTGCCCGTCTCGTCCAGACATAAGGAACCTGCTATGAATACTCCTTTACGCCTCGCCCTCGTCGGCGATTATCACCCCGATATTGTTGCCCATCAGGCTATTCCCCTGGCGATAGACGATGCCGCCGCCGTGCTGGAGCAGCCGGTGAAATATGACTGGCTCGCCACCCCGTCGATTGTCTCCGGCGAGGCGCTGGCGGAGTACGATGCCGTCTGGGTCGTTCCCGGCAGCCCGTATCGTCACCCGGAAGGCGCGTTTACCGCGATCCGCTATGCCCGGGAAAACAGCATTCCTTTCCTCGGCACCTGCGGCGGCTTTCAGCATGCGGTGATTGAATACGCCCGCAACGTGCTCGGCTGGCAGGACGCCGGACATGCGGAAACCGACAGTGAAGGGCGGATGGTGATCGCTCCCCTCAGCTGCTCGCTGGTGGAGACCTCTGCCGTCGTCGAGCTGCGGGCGAATACGCTGATTGCCCGCGCCTATGGCCGGGAGAGCATTGAAGAGGGCTACCACTGCCGGTACGGCGTGAGCAGCACGTTTGCGGCGGAGCTGGCGCAGGGCGATCTGCGCGTCACCGGCTGGGATGAGGAGGGCGAGATCCGCGCCGTCGAGCTGGTGACGCACCCGTTTTTTGTCGCCACCTTGTTCCAGCATGAACGTCATGCGCTGGACGGGCGTCCCGCGCCGCTGGTGCAGGCGTTTCTTCGCGCCGCGGCACAATAAACCCACCGGCAGCGGGCGCTGCCGGTCATCTTCAGGCGTGAATTTCCCGGTCGCGCCCGGCCAGGGCGCCGCAAACCGCCATCACCAGCGAAATCAGCGCCACCGCCAGCAGCGGGATATGCCAGTCGCCATTGGCATCGTGGATCCTGCCCATCAGCGGCGGCCCGCAGGCGGCCAGCAGATAGCCGACGCTTTGCGCCATTCCCGATAACGCCGCTGCCTGATGCGCCGAGCTGGCGCGCAGGCCGATAAACGTCAGGCCGAGGATCATGGTGGCTCCGGAGCCAAAGCCGAACAGCAGCGTCCAGCCGATCGCCAGCTCAGGCAACAGCCACAGCCCGGCGGCGCTGATGGCGCACATCAGGGCGACCAGCACGGCGATCCCGCGCTGCTCGCGCAGCCGGTGCAGGATCAACGGTATCGCCAGACCGGGCGCGGCGGTCGCCAGCTGCAGCAGGCCATGCAGCGAGCCGGCCTGCGCTTCGCTATAGCCCATACTCTGCAGAATCGACGGCAGCCAGCCGATAATCACGTAATAGACCAGCGAGTTGATGCCGAGGAAGAGCGTCACCTGCCAGGCCAGCGCCGACCGCCAGATCCCCCGGTTATGTATGGCGCCTGAGCCGGTCAATGGCGTTTCTGCCCGGCGCCGGGACTGCGGTAGCCAGCTGAGGATCGCCAGCAGCGGAAAGACCATCAGCAGCAACAGCGCCCCGCGCCAGCCGAATCCGGCCGTCGCCACGGGGACCACCAGCGCCGAGCCAAGCGCCGCCGCGCCGCCCATCGTCAGGGAATAGGCGCCGGTCATCCGCGCGACATGCTGGGAGAAATCCCGCTTAATCAGCCCGGGCAGCAGCACGTTACCCAGCGCAATGCCGCAGCCGATCACCGCCGTGCCGATAAACAGCAGCGCAGCGGAGGGCAGGGAGCGCAGGGCAATGCCGGCGCAGATCAGCAGCATCGCCAGCAGCAGGCTACGCTCCATGCCGAACCGGCGGGCAACCCCTGCCGCCAGCGGTGAGACAAGGCCAAAGGCCAGCAGCGGCAGGGTAGTAAGCAGCCCGGTCTGGGCAGTGGTCAGGCCATAGTCGCTACGAATAGCGTCCAGCAGCGGTGCCGCGCCGGTAAAGACCACGCGCAGGGTGGTGGCGATGAGCAGGATACCGGCAATCAGCAGCGCGGGGCGGCGGCCGGTGGAGGAGATCACAGAAGACATATCATTCTCAAAGTAACTAACGAGGGGCTTACGATAGCGACTTTGTCCCCTGTTTAAATCAAGCTAAAATGACAGATTATCGCTAATATCGGACAACATAATGATCGGACTGGGTCTGGATGGTTATGAACCGGACAGTGGCCACGAATCGGCCATTGCCTTTCGTATTCAGGTAGTGGAGGCGGAACAGTATATTCCGGCGCATTCCCACCGTAAGGGGCAATTGATCCTGGCCCTGCACGGCGCCTTAACCTGCGAGGTGGAGAACGCGATGTGGATGGTGCCGCCGCAGTATGCGGTGTGGGTTCCGGGACAGCTTTCCCACAGTAACCGCGCCACGCCTGGCGCCCAGGTATGCTTCCTGTTCATCGAGCCGGGCGCCGCGCCGATGCCGGATCGCTGCTGTACGTTAAAGATTTCGCCGCTGGTGCGGGAGCTGATCCTTACGCTGGCAGAGCGCGGCGGGGAGTTGCTGGCCGCCCCCGCCACGGCCCGGCTGGTGCAGGTTCTGTTTGATGAGCTACCCCGGCAACCGCAGGAGCATCTGCAGCTGCCGGTATCAAACCACCCGAAAATTCGTCAAATGGTGACGATGATGGCCGAAGATCCGGCGCGCTGGCAGACCCTGAGCCAGTGGGCGGCGGTGTTCGCGATGAGCGAGCGGAATCTGGCCCGTCTGGTGGTGCGCGAAACGGGGCTGAGCTTTCGCCGCTGGCGCCATCAGCTGCAGCTGATCCTCGCCCTGCAGCTGCTGATCCGTGGGCAGACGGTGCAGCAGACGGCTCAGGCGCTGGGCTACGATTCCACCACCGCCTTCATCACCATGTTTAAAAAAGGGCTCGGACAGACACCGGGCCGCTATCACGGTAGCCTGGCTACGACTTCCCAATAAACAGCGAGATGATCCCGGCGGCAATCAGCGGCCCGACAGGGACGCCGCGAAACAGGGCAACGCCGAGTACCGTACCGACCAGCAGCCCGGCCACCAGATGCGGCTGGGAGCCCATCAGGGAGACACCGCGCCCGCCGAGCCACGAGACAAACACCCCGACCGCAATCGCCAGCAGTGATTTCCAGTTCATAAAGGAGTGGATCAGGGTTGACGGCGGCAGTGTGCCGCTGGCGATAGGCGCCATCACGCCGATGGTCAGAATGATGATCCCAACGGTCAGCCCCTGTTTCTCAATCCAGGGAAAGAAGGTATTCAGCGGCGTGACGCGCACGATAATCAACACGAGGATGGAG
>ERZ506228.70-NODE-70-length-23721-cov-4.85211_pt1 | contig 23721 bp, 20 predicted proteins | sample MGYA00512366_ERZ506228 | MGnify/ENA metagenome assembly ERZ506228
CTACACGACGCTCTTCCGATCTACGAATTTTTAAACCGGGGACGATTTCCACACGATCGCCGAGGGTGGCGATTTTACCGTCGACGCTGACGCGGCCAGCTTCGATTTTCGCTTCAATTTCACGGCGGGAGCCGTGGCCGGCGCGGGCCAGCACTTTTTGCAGTTTCTCGCTCATTGAGCTTCCTTAAGGTGTCGCCTTCCCAGGCGTCTGGTATGCTTTATGAAACAATGAGGCCAAAAACACAACTCATTGTTACCTATATACTTTTAACGTAAAGTCTCGTCGGCGCATTCAGCACATTCACCGCGAGCCCGTATTCGTGGCCGAACATACTACACTAACTTCGTCGGGAAAGCTTCTGTTCGCCGCACCGCGCCTTGAGTATGGAACAGATTTTCCTTATTCTCCTGTGCGCATTCACGCATAGGGGTCTTTACCGGACCGTGCCCCACTCATTACGCGCCCGGCTCAGCAACGGCCGGGGCTGGTTGAGCAGCCAGTCGCGAAAACAGCGATTAGCAGGCGCCAGCAGCGCGGTCTCGTGGTAAACCAGATGATAGGCCAGCGGACAGGCGATGGGCTGCGCCAAAGGATCAATCAGCCGGCCCTGCGCCAGCGCAGCCTCTATGAATGAGCGTCGCAGTAATGCCATTCCCATACCGGCAAACGCCGCCTCCATCACGCCGTTGCAATCAATGAACACCGGCCCACGCCGCGCGGAATGCGCCTCCAGCCCTACGGCCTCGCACCACAGCGCCCAGTCTTCACGGTGCTCATCATGCAGCAGAGGAAAGCACAGAAGTTCGCTCGCCTCGGTGAGGGTCCGGCGCGGAGCGATCAGCTGTGGGCTACAGACCGGCATCAGGTCGTCATCCAGCAGGCGGTAAGCCTGCAGTTCCGGCCAGCCGCCAACGCCATGACGTACGGCGAAATCGATCCCTTCGCTCAGCAAGTCCACTCGCCGGTTGGTGGTGCCAATCTGGATCTCTATCTGCGGATAGCGTTGTTCAAAATCAGCCAGCCGCGGCAGCAGCCACTGAATGGCGAAGCCGCTGGTACAGCTGATAGTCACCTTTTCTGGCTCCGGGGGCACCTGCAGGCGCTGGGTGGCGGCGGCTATCTGGAGAAACGCGGGCTGAATAGCCCGCAGGTAGATCGCCCCCACCGCCGTTAACTGTAACTGTCGGGGAGTACGAATAAAAAGCGGGGTATTTAGCGCTTCCTCCAGGCGGGCAATCTGTTGACTGACGGCGCTGGGCGTTACGCAAAGCTCACTGGCGGCCAGCTTCAGGCTGAGCAGCCGTGCCGCCGCCTCAAAGCAGCGCAACGCATTCAGCGGCGGGAGTTTCATGGGTATGGAACCTCAGTTAAGAAAAACTTAATCATGTAAGCATAACGCGTTTGTCGGACGCTGCACGGGAGTTCTACAGTTGACTTCCTTCGTGACTACAAGGAGTCAATCATGCGTGTTATCGACTATGGCCGCCTGCTATTACTCGCCGCTCTCTGGGGCGCCAGCTTTTTGTTTATGCGCATCACCACCCCGGCCTTCGGGGCGATGAACAGCGCTTTTCTTCGCGTACTGTTCGCCGCTATCGCGCTCGGACTGTTACTCGGCGTGCAGGGTAAATGGGGCGGTTATCAGGGAAAACTCATATTCACTCTGCAGCTAGGGGTCATTAATTCAGGCCTTCCTTTTCTGATGTACTGCCTGGCCGCGCAGTGGCTGCCGGCAGGGTACTCTGCCACACTGAACGCCACGGCGCCGATGATGGGGGTGCTGATCGGCGCGTTATGCTTTGCAGAACCGTTAACCGTGCGTAAAGGTGGCGGCGCGATACTGGGCACCATTGGCGTGGCGGTGATCGCGCGCCCGACATCTGGCCTTAGCGCCGCCCTGCTGCTGCCGGGGATAGGCGCCTGCCTGACCGCGACCGCCTGTTACGGTCTGGCCGGCTTTCTGACCCGCCGCTGGATCCAGCAGCGAGGCGGCCTTGAGGCGGAGCGCGTCGCGCTGGGTAGCCAGGTCGGCGCCACGCTGTTTCTGTTTCCTTTCTTTCTCTGGTCCTGCTGGCATGGGCCAGCGGTAGACTGGCGGCAGAGTCTGCCGTGGATAGCGATAGTCATGCTGGGCGTGGTCTGCACGGCGGCAGGGTATATTCTCTATTTCCGCCTGATTGCTGATATAGGACCGCTGCGTTCGCTGTCGGTGACCTTTTTGATCCCACCTTTTGCGGCGCTGTGGGGCTATCTGTGCCTCGGAGAGACCGTGGAGGAAGGACTGATTCTCGGCGCGCTGCTGGTCTGTGTAGCGCTATGGATGATTGTCGTGCCGTCGGGGAAAAAACGCGGGATACCGGACGGCGCATGATGCCCCGCCCGGCAGTTAGTCTTAGAGAAACGGCTTCACGTCGCCGACGCCTTCGCGCAGCACCACCGGGGTATCTTCCGTCAGGTCGATAACCGTGGTCGGCTGCTGTCCAAGGAAACCGCCGTGAATGATGAGGTCCACGACTTTCTCCAGACGATCTTTGATCTCTTCCGGATCGGACTCGGTAAAGTCGCTGCCGGGCAGCATCAGCGACGTGGAGAGCATCGGTTCGCCTAAAGTCTCAAGCAGCGCCTGAGCAATAGGGTTAGACGGGACGCGCATGCCGATGGTTTTACGCTTCTCCTGCAGCAGCCGGCGCGGCACTTCTTTAGTCCCCTTAAGGATAAAGGTGTAGTTGCCCGGGGTGTTGTTTTTCATCAGGCGAAACGCTACGTTATCGACAAAGGCATAGGTCGACAGCTCGGAAAGATCACGGCACATCAGGGTGAAGTTGTGGCCGTCCGGCAGCTGACGAATGCGGCAGATCCGCTCCATCGCGCCCTTGTCTTCAATTTTGCAGCCCAGCGCGTAGCCGGAGTCGGTCGGATAAACGATCACCCCGCCCTTACGCACAATCTCCACCGCCTGATTAATCAACCGCGCCTGCGGGTTATCCGGATGGATATAAAAAAACTGGCTCATACTTCCCTCTCAATTTTTATTCGGCGGCCGCTTCCCAGCTGTGCCAGACACCTTCCACGCCGGCAGGGAGCCAGAGCTTACGGCCAAGCTCGATCCACGCGCAGGGCTGATGAAAATCGGAACCCTGCGACGCCAGAAGACCAAACTGCACGGCCAGGGCGGCCAGCTGGGCACGCTCACGGGGCGCCTGCTGACACTGGGCCACTTCCATGGCGTCACCGCCCTGCTCGCTAAAGTGGGCCAACAGCCGCTTCAGCCACTTGGCGGAGAGATCGTAGCGCCCGGGATGGGCTATCACCGCCTTGCCGCCAGAATGATGAATGACATCAATCGCTTGTTTTATTGTACACCACTGCGGCGGCACGTAACCGGTTTTCCCACGAGCAAGGTATTTTTTGAAGACTTCCGCCATGTTTTTCGCATGGCCAGCCTCTACCAGAAAACGGGCAAAATGGCCGCGGGTGACGGCGCCACCGTCCGCCAGGCGCAGCGCACCTTCCCAGGCCCCAGGGATCCGCGCCTTCTCCAGACGCTCGGCAATCATCTGACCGCGCTGCTGGCGCCGCGCTTTCTGCTCCTCCAGCAGGGCGGTCATCGTCGGGTGCGCAATATCAATATTCAGACCCACGATATGTATTTCGTGATTCTCCCAGAGCGTCGAAATCTCGACGCCGTTCACCAGCGTTAAGGGTAATCCGGCACGGGCGATCTCTTCCCGGGCGGCCGGGATCGCCGCCACGCTGTCATGGTCGGTGATCGCCAGCGTACCAACGCGCATCTCATGGGCGCGATGGACCAGTTCCTGCGGAGTCAGCCGCCCGTCAGAGGCGGTGGTGTGGCTGTGCAGATCGTAAATCACTGCGTATTGGCTGTCGCTCAAAAGGACTCCTGCTGGACATCAAGGTAAATAAGCGCATTATCATACCGACAGGCAGAGAAAATCTGCAAACAAGGGTTGACTTTATTCCATCGAACTAGTTAACTAGTACGAAAGTTCACATGAAGGGGTATCACGATGAAAAAGCACGTTATCACTCTGCACAGCTGGTGGCGCACCTCCTGACAACGGGCGGCGTGATCGCGTTTTGCATTTAGCATACAGATACCCGGCCCGCCAATGAGCGGGCTTTTTATTGGACAAAAATAATACGAACAGGCGAGAACCATAATGCAAACATCTAAACCGGCACTCGAGCTTCTCACCAGCGACGCCATCTACCGGGAGAACCCGACGGCGTTATTCCACCAACTGTGCGGCGCCCGTCCGGCTACGCTGCTGCTGGAATCCGCTGACATCGACAGCAAAGATGACTTAAAAAGCCTGCTGCTGGTCGACAGCGCGCTGCGCATCACCGCTCTTGGTGACACTGTCACTATTCAGGCACTTTCCGCTAACGGCGCCGCGCTGCTGGAACTGCTGGACGGCGCGCTGCCCTCCGGGATCGCCAATCAGCGCCAGCCCAACGGCCGCATCCTGACCTTCCCCGCGGTCAGCACCCTGCTCGATGAAGACGCGCGTCTCTGCTCGCTGTCGGTGTTTGACGCCTTCCGTCTCCTGCAGGAGCTGGTGACCGTCCCCGCCAACGAGCGTGAAGCGATGTTCTTCGGCGGCCTGTTCGCCTATGACCTGGTGGCCGGTTTTGAAGATCTCCCGCAGTTGCAAAGCGACACCGCCTGCCCGGACTACTGCTTCTATCTGGCGGAGACCCTGCTGGTCATTGACCATCAGACCAAGCATACCCGCATTCAGGCCAGCCTCTTCACCCCGCTGGAGAGTGAAAAACAGCGCCTGGAGCAGCGCCTGAGCCAGCTGCGTCAGCAGCTGAACGAGCCACCGGCGCCGCTACCGGTCACCACCGTGGCCGAAATGCGCTGCGACGTCGACCAGAGCGATGAAGAGTACGGCGCGGTGGTGCGTAAAATGCAGCGTGCGATCCGCGCCGGGGAAATCTTTCAGGTAGTCCCGTCCCGCCGCTTCTCGCTGCCCTGCCCGTCGCCGCTGGCCGCTTATGATGTGCTGAAGAAGAGCAACCCCAGCCCGTACATGTTCTTTATGCAGGACAATGATTTCACCCTGTTCGGCGCCTCGCCGGAAAGCTCGCTGAAGTATGATGCCGTTAGCCGTCAGATTGAGATCTACCCCATCGCCGGCACCCGGCCACGCGGCCGCCGCGCCGACGGCTCGCTGGATCGCGATCTCGACAGCCGCATCGAGCTGGAAATGCGCACCGACCATAAAGAGCTTTCCGAACACCTGATGCTGGTGGACCTGGCGCGTAATGACCTGGCGCGCATCTGCACCCCGGGCAGCCGCTATGTCGCTGATTTAACCAAGGTTGACCGCTACTCCTTCGTGATGCATCTGGTCTCCCGTGTAGTAGGCGAATTGCGTCAGGATCTCGACGTCCTCCACGCCTATCGCGCCTGCATGAATATGGGCACCCTCAGCGGCGCACCGAAGGTCCGCGCCATGCAGCTGATTGCCGCCGCCGAAGGTAAACGCCGCGGCAGCTACGGCGGCGCAGTGGGCTATTTCACCGCCCACGGCGACCTCGACACCTGCATCGTCATCCGTTCCGCCTATGTTCAGGAGGGTATCGCTACCGTCCAGGCCGGCGCCGGCATTGTGCTCGACTCGGTTCCCCAGTCGGAAGCGGATGAGACCCGAAATAAAGCCCGCGCGGTGCTGCGCGCCATTGCCCAGGCCCATCACGCGAAGGAGATTTTCTGATGGCTGACATTCTGCTGCTCGATAATATCGATTCCTTTACCTATAACCTGGCAGACCAGCTGCGGGCCAACGGCCATAACGTAGTGATTTATCGCAACTCCGTCCCGGCGCAGGCGCTGATTGAGCGTCTGGGCACCATGGACAACCCGGTGCTGATGCTCTCCCCGGGCCCGGGTACGCCGAGCGAAGCTGGCTGCATGCCGGAGCTGCTGACCCGTATGCGCGGCAAGCTGCCGATCATCGGCATCTGCCTCGGTCATCAGGCCATTGTTGAAGCCTACGGCGGCTATGTCGGCCAGGCGGGCGAGATCCTGCATGGCAAAGCCTCCAGCATTGAGCACGACGGCCTGGCGATGTTTGCCGGTCTGGCTAACCCGCTACCGGTCGCGCGCTATCACTCGCTGGTCGGCAGCAATATACCCGCCGGGCTGACGATTAATGCCAATTTCAACGGTATGGTGATGGCCGTGCGTCACGATGCGGATCGGGTGTGCGGCTTCCAGTTCCACCCGGAATCGATCCTCACCACTCAGGGCGCGCGACTGCTGGAGCAGACTCTGGCCTGGGCGCTGCAGAAGCTGGAGCATACCAACACCCTCCAGCCGATCCTCGAGAAGCTGTACCAGGCGGAAACCCTGAGCCAGCAGGAGAGCCACCAGCTGTTCTCCGCCGTCGTGCGCGGCGAAGTGAAGCCTGAGCAACTGGCCGCCGCGCTGGTCAGTATGAAAGTGCGCGGCGAGCAGCCGCAGGAAATTGCCGGCGCCGCCACCGCGCTGCTGGAAAACGCCGCGCCGTTCCCGCGCCCGGACTACCTGTTTGCCGACATCGTCGGCACCGGTGGCGACGGCAGCAACAGCATCAATATCTCCACCGCCAGCGCCTTTGTCGCTGCGGCCTGCGGGTTAAAAGTGGCAAAACACGGTAACCGCAGCGTCTCCAGTAAATCAGGCTCTTCTGACCTGCTGGCGGCCTTCGGCATCAATCTCGATATGAACGCCGATAAATCCCGCGCGGCGCTCGATGAGCTGGGGGTGTGCTTCCTGTTCGCGCCGAAATACCACACCGGTTTCCGCCATGCGATGCCGGTCCGCCAGCAGCTGAAGACCCGCACCCTGTTCAACGTGCTGGGGCCGCTGATCAACCCGGCGCATCCGCCGCTGGCGCTGATTGGCGTCTACAGCCCGGAACTGGTGCTGCCGATCGCCGAGACCCTGCGCGTGCTGGGTTATCAGCGCGCGGCGGTGGTGCACAGCGGTGGGATGGATGAAGTCTCGCTGCATGCGCCTACGGTGGTGGCCGAACTGCATAACGGGGAAATTAAAAGCTATCAGCTAACCGCCGACGACTTCGGCCTGACGCCTTATCATCAGGCGCAGCTGGCGGGCGGCACCCCGGAAGAAAACCGTGACATTCTGACGCGCTTGCTACAAGGTAAAGGTGAAGCCGCTCACGAAGCCGCCGTCGCCGCCAACGTCGCCATGTTGATGCGTTTACACGGGCATGAAGATCTGAAAGCTAACGCTCAGCAGGTACTGGATGTGCTGCACAGCGGCGCGGCCTATGACAGAGTGACCGCCTTAGCGGCAAGAGGGTAAAGAATGCAAACCGTTTTAGCAAAAATCGTTGCCGACAAAGCGATTTGGGTGGAAGCCCGCAAACAACAACAACCGTTAGCCAGTTTTCAGAATGAGGTCGTTCCGACGCAGCGCAATTTCTATGACGCACTGGCTGGCACCCGCACCGCGTTTATTCTCGAGTGCAAAAAGGCCTCGCCGTCGAAGGGGTTGATTCGCGAGGATTTCGATCCGGCAGCGATCGCCAGTATCTACAAGCACTACGCCTCGGCGATCTCGGTGCTGTGTGATGAGAAATATTTCCAGGGCAGTTTCGATTTTCTGCCGATCGTCAGCAAGGTCGCGCCGCAGCCGATCCTGTGTAAGGACTTCACCATCGACCCTTACCAGATTTACCTGGCGCGCTACTATCAGGCCGACGCCTGCCTGCTGATGCTCTCGGTGCTCGACGATGAACAATATCGCCAGCTCTCCGCGGTGGCGCACAGCCTGAATATGGGCGTGCTGACCGAAGTCAGCAATGAAGAGGAGCTGGAGCGCGCCATCGCCCTGAAGGCGAAGGTGGTGGGCATTAACAACCGCGACCTGCGCGATATGTCGATTGACCTTAACCGCACCCGTCAGCTGGCGGCGCGTCTCGGCCCGGATGTCACGGTGATCAGCGAATCCGGCATCCATACCTATGCTGAAGTGCGCGAGCTGAGCCACTTCGCCAACGGCTTCCTGATCGGCTCCGCCCTGATGGAACAGGCTGATCTGGAAGCAGCGGTTAAACGCGTGCTGCTCGGCGAGAACAAAGTGTGCGGCCTGACGCGCCCGCAGGATGCCCAGGTGGCCTGGGAGTCCGGCGCCATCTACGGTGGCCTGATTTTCGTCCCGACTTCGCCGCGGGCGGTGAATGACGCCCAGGCCAAAGCGGTGATCGCCGCTGCGCCGTTGCAGTACGTCGGCGTGTTTCGCAATGCGCCGCTGGACGAGGTGGTCGCCCGCGCCCAGGCTCTGGGGCTGGCCGCCGTACAGCTGCACGGTGATGAAGACCAGGCCTATATCGACGCGCTGCGCGACGCCCTCGCGGACAACGTCCGCATCTGGAAAGCGCTGAGCGTCGGCGAAACCTTCCCGGCCCGTACGCTCCGCCATGTCGACAAATACCTGCTCGACAACGGCCAGGGCGGCAGCGGCCAGCGCTTTGACTGGAGCCTGCTGCAGGGCCAGGATCTGCGCAACGTCATGCTGGCGGGCGGCCTGGGGGCGGATAACTGTGTGGAAGCGGCCAAAAGCGGCTGTGCCGGACTCGATTTCAATTCAGGCGTAGAGTCGCAACCCGGGATAAAAGACGCCAGCAAGCTGGCCTCCGTATTCCAGACGCTGCGCGCATATTAAGGAGCAATAATGAGCACTTTACTGAACCCCTACTTCGGCGAATTCGGCGGCATGTATGTGCCGCAGATCCTGATGCCCGCCCTGCGCCAGCTGGAAGAAGCCTTTGTCAGCGCGCAGAAGGACCCGGCCTTTCAGGCGGAATTCACCGACCTGCTGAAAAACTACGCCGGTCGTCCGACGGCCCTGACCAAATGCCGGAATCTGACCGAAGGCACCCGCACCACCCTGTACCTGAAACGCGAAGATCTGCTGCACGGCGGCGCGCACAAAACCAACCAGGTGCTGGGCCAGGCTCTGCTGGCCAAACGGATGGGCAAAACCGAGATTATCGCCGAGACCGGCGCCGGCCAGCACGGCGTCGCCTCAGCGCTGGCCAGCGCCCTGCTCGGCCTGAAATGCCGTATCTACATGGGCGCCAAGGACGTCGAGCGCCAGTCGCCGAACGTCTTCCGTATGCGCCTGATGGGTGCCGAGGTGATCCCGGTGCACAGCGGCTCCGCCACGCTGAAAGATGCCTGTAACGAGGCGCTGCGCGACTGGTCCGGCAGCTACGAAAAGGCGCACTATATGCTGGGCACCGCTGCCGGTCCGCACCCGTTCCCGACCATTGTGCGTGAATTCCAGCGCATGATTGGCGAAGAAACCAAAGCGCAGATCCTCGAAAAAGAGGGCCGCCTGCCGGACGCGGTGATCGCCTGCGTCGGCGGCGGGTCAAACGCCATCGGCATGTTTGCTGATTTTATCGAGGAAACCAACGTCGGCCTGATCGGCGTGGAACCGGCCGGGCACGGTATCGAAAGCGGGGAACATGGCGCGCCGCTGAAGCATGGCCGCGTGGGGATCTACTTCGGCATGAAGTCGCCGATGATGCAGACCGCCGACGGCCAGATCGAGGAATCTTACTCCATTTCCGCCGGGCTGGACTTCCCGTCCGTTGGGCCGCAGCACGCGTTTCTGAACAGCACCGGTCGCGCCGACTATGTGTCGATCACCGACGACGAAGCGCTGGACGCGTTTAAAGCGCTCTCCCGCCACGAAGGGATCATCCCGGCGCTGGAGTCCTCTCACGCTCTGGCCCACGCGCTGAAGATGATGCGCGAGAACCCCGAAAAAGAACAGCTGCTGGTGGTTAACCTCTCCGGCCGCGGCGACAAAGACATTTTCACCGTACATGACATCCTGAAAGCGCGAGGGGAAATCTGATGGAACGCTATGAAACGCTGTTTGCCCAACTGAAAAATCGCCAGGAAGGCGCCTTCGTTCCCTTTGTCACCCTTGGCGATCCGGGACCGGAGCAGTCGCTGAAAATTATCGATGCGCTGATCGAAGGCGGCGCCGATGCCCTTGAGCTGGGGATCCCTTTCTCCGACCCGCTGGCGGACGGCCCGACCATCCAGGGCGCGGCCCTGCGCGCCTTCGCCGCGGGGGTAACCCCGGCGCAGTGCTTTGAGATGCTGGCGGCGATCCGCCAGAAGCATCCAACCATCCCAATCGGCCTGCTGATGTACGCCAATCTTGTCTTCAGCCCGGGCATCGATGCGTTCTATGCCCAGTGCGAACGCGTCGGCGTCGACTCGGTGCTGGTGGCCGACGTGCCGGTGGAAGAATCCGCCCCGTTCCGCCAGGCGGCGATGCGTCATAATATCGCGCCGATTTTCATCTGCCCGCCCAATGCGGATGACGATTTACTGCGCCAGATTGCCTCTTATGGCCGCGGCTACACCTATCTGCTGTCGCGTGCCGGGGTGACGGGTGCGGAAAATCGCGCCGCGCTACCGCTGCACCACCTGGTGGAGAAGCTGGCGGAATATCACGCCGCACCGCCGCTGCAGGGCTTTGGTATCTCCGCGCCGGAGCAGGTGAGCGCCGCCATTGACGCCGGGGCCGCCGGGGCTATCTCCGGTTCCGCCATCGTCAAAATCATCGAACGCCACCTCGATGAGCCGCAGATCATGCTCGACGAACTGAAAGCCTTCGTCCAGAGTCTGAAGGCGGCGACCAAAACCGCCTGACCATCAGCCGCCTGGCATCGCGCCAGGCGGCGATTTCCTCGCGTTACCTCCCCCCATGTCATCTTGCACGCCAGCACATCAGACGGACCGATGATCGGCACCTCGACGCCAGGCGATGCGCTTTAACGTGGAAATGGATGGCGGGCGGATGCCGAAGATTTGAACCATGTTGAAAGGGAAAAATATCGCTCTCCCTGGCACAGGAGAGCGATACGGTCAGGCAATCAATATTGCCCGAATATCATTGACGTTGGTTAACGTCGGGCCGGTGATCAGCAAATCATTAAGCGCATGAAAATAGCAGTAACTATCATGGCCATCCAGATATTGCACTGCGTTAAGACCGCTCAGCTTGCCGCGCGCAAGCGTATCCGGGAAGACGATCGCACCTGCGGCATCTTCTGTGCCATCAATACCATCGCTGTCTCCCGCCATGGCCCAGATACCGTGTTCCCCCTGTAGCGCACAGGCCAGACTGAGTAAAAACTCGGTATTGCGCCCCCCTTTTCCAGGCTGAGTGTGGTTTACTGTCACCGTGGTTTCGCCACCTGACAACAGTACAGCAGGCCCAGAAACCGGGTGACCATACTGCTTCGCCGATTTCGCCATACCGGCCATGACCACCGCCACTTCCCTGCTTTCACCTTCTATCGCATCCCCCAAAATAAGAGGGGTGAGTCCATGTTGTCGTGCGGCCAGAGCCGCCGCCGCTAACGCCATCGCCGGCGTGGCGATAAGCCTGACCTCGCCTGTCGCGGCGTTTTCCACCGGGCCGGCCGGCTGGTTTAGCCGTTCGCTAACGGACTTCGGGATCGCAATGCCATACCGCTGCAGTACCCGGAGCGCATCACGTGGTGCGCTGTTATCGGCAACGGTAGGGCCAGACGCTACGTCCGTCGGATCATCGCCAGGCACATCGCTGATAATCAGTGATACGATGCGCGCCGGTTGCGCCATGGTCGCCAGCTTTCCGCCTTTCACCGCTGAGAGATGACGACGTACCAGATTCATCTCTTTGATGCTGGCCCCGCTATGGAGCAGGGCCCGGGTGATGGTCTGCTTATCTGCCAGCGTTAACCCCGGGGCGGGCAGCGCCATCAGCGCCGATCCTCCTCCTGAAATCAAGGCCAGCACCAGATCATCAGCAGTTAAACCGCGCAGCGTCTCCACAATCAGCATTGCGGCAACCTCGCTCATGGCATCTGATACGGGATGTGCCGCCTCAATAATGCGGATGCGGCCCGCAGGAACCGCGTAACCGTAACGCGTCACCACCACGCCCGACACCGCCACATCCGGCCAGGCCGCATCCACGGCAGCCGCCATTGCCGCGGACGCTTTACCCGCACCGATCACCACACAACGGCCGCGAGGTTTTTCCGGCAGATTAGCCAGGGTCACCGGCCCGGCGCGGGCGCTGTTGACCGCCTGTTGAAAAATATCCTGCAGGATCTCTGCAGCCTGTTCGTTATTCATGGTTATGCGGTCTCGGCAATGTTAGCTTTGGCATCGATGTAGTGCACCACGGCGCGTGTCACCTCCGCGGTATTGGCTGAGCCACCGACATCTGGCGTCAGAATGCCTTTTTCACATACATGCTCAATGCTCTCCATAATCAGCGCAGCGGCATGGCGTTCGCCCAGATGTTCAAGCATCTGTACCGCGGTCCAGAACGTAGCGATGGGGTTTGCAATCCCTTTGCCAGTGATATCGAATGCGGAACCATGGATCGGTTCGAACATGGAAGGGAAGCGGCGTTCAGGATCAATATTCGCCGTCGGCGCTACGCCCAGGCTACCCGCCAGCGCGCCGGCCAGGTCGGAAAGGATATCGGCGTGCAGATTGGTGGCAACGATGGTATCCAGGGTCTGGGGGTGCAACGTCATACGGTGTGTCATGGCATCGACTAACATTTTGTCCCACTGCACATCCGGGAATTCCTGCGCCACTTCGGCGGCAATCTCATCCCACATCACCATACCATGGCGCTGGGCGTTAGATTTGGTCACCACGGTCAGCAGTTTACGTGGACGAGACTGCGCCAGTCTGAAGGCATAGCGCATAATGCGCGTCACCCCAACACGGGTGAAGATTGCCACTTCGGTACCGACTTCTTCAGGTAAACCGCGGTGCGCACGGCCGCCGTTACCAGAATATTCACCTTCGGAGTTTTCACGCACGATGACCCAGTCAAGATCGCCCGACCCGCGGTTGCGCAGCGGTGAAGTGACGCCCGGCAGAATTTTGGTGGGTCGCACATTGGCGTACTGGTCAAAGCCCTGGCAAATCGGCAGGCGCAGGCCCCAGAGGGTGATGTGATCAGGGACATCCGGCGCGCCCACCGCGCCGAAGTAAATGGCATCGAATGCTTTCAGCGTGTTCAGCCCTTCTTCCGGCATCATCACGCCATGTTTTTTGTAATAGTCTGACCCCCAGTCAAAGGTTTCTACATCAAATTTCAGTTGCGGATCGTGGCGCGTCAGCGCGTGCAAGACTTCAATACCTGCCGAAATGACTTCCGGTCCGATACCGTCCGCAGGGATAGCAGCAATTTTGTAGTGACGCATCGTTATTTCTCCAGTTAATGAGTATGAGGATGTGGAAGCTCTGCTGTCGGCGATTTGTTCGCTCTGGCAGAGAGAATCACGACCACGAGGGCCGAGAGCGCCAGCAATCCGGCGACAAAGTACAGGCCCCAGCTGTAGCTACCGGTTTGCTCGCGGATCACGCCAATCATCATCGGCCCGACGAAACCACCGAGATTGCCGATGGAGTTGATAGCGGCAATGCCAGCGGCCGCAGCCGGGCCGCTGAGGAACAGGGTTGGCATGCTCCACAGCGGGGGTTTTGATGCGCTAATCCCCACGGTGACCAGCGTTAAGGCAACCATTACGGTAAACAATGTGTTGACGTTACCGGCGTATATCAGCCCGCCAGCCGCCAGCAGGCAGGCGCCAATCACGTGCCAGCTCCGCTCTTTGGTTCGATCGGAATGACGCGCCCAGAGGATCATGGCGATGACGCCGATCACCGCCGGAAAAGCGTTCAGGAAACCAATCTCCAGCGAGGAAGCACCGAAACTGCGAATGATTTGCGGGGACCAGATGCCAAGCGTATACAGCCCGGCGGAGGTACCGAAATAGACCAGCGCCAGCGCCAGGACGCGTATATCCGCCAGTCCCCGCCATGCGCTGGAATGGCTCTGTTTTGCCGCCCGCGCCCGCTCCTCGGCGTGCAGGGTGTTTTCCAGCCAGGCACGCTCTTGATCAGTTAGCCATTTGGCTTTGGCCGGACGATCCGTCAGGAAGAACAGAACCACAACACCGAGCACCAGCGCCGGGAACGCTTCCAGGACAAACATCCACTGCCAGCCGGCATAGCCAAGGAAGCCATGCATCTCCAGCAGTGCGGCCGAAATGGGCGATCCCAGTGCTGTCGACAGGGGGGCTGCGGCCATAAAGATGGCAGTGACCTGCGCACGCCTGGCGGCAGGAAACCAGTAGCTGAGATAGAGAATGATCCCCGGGAAGAAACCGGCTTCCGCCACACCGAGCAGAAAACGCAGAATGTAGAAGCTCGTCGTGCCCTGCACAAAAGCCATGCAGCCCGAGACGAATCCCCAGGTGATCATGACGCGGGCGATCCAGATGCGGGCGCCCACTTTATGGAGAATTAAGTTTGACGGTACCTCAAACAGAAAGTAACCCAAGAAGAAAATGCCGGCGCCCAGCCCAAAAACAGTGGGTGAAAATCCCAGATCCTGATTCATGGTCAGGGCGGCAAAGCCAATATTGACGCGGTCAAGGAAGGCAATGAAGTACAGCAGCATGATGAAAGGAATAATGCGCAGGGTAACCTTACGCATCACCTTCTTTTCGAGGTCGTTTTTCATGACGGGATGCTCCATAGTGATGTAGGGTTGTTATCGTTTTGTAATAAACCCAGTATGAAGTTTTGAACCGCTTTATCATCGGCACGGCTTTATATAAATAATTTGCATAATCAGCTTTTGGTGAAAAAATGGATATAAATCAGCTACGTTGCTTTGTGGTGTTAGGTGATGAGCTTCACTTTGGCCGGGCTGCCCGTAAACTCGAAATGATGCCTGCGTCACTGAGTCGCTTTATCAAACTACTGGAGGATGATTTGGGGATCAGGCTACTGAATCGATCGACACGCAACGTGTCGCTAACGCCTGAAGGCGCCGCCTTTTTAAATGAGGCCAAAACGGTCATTGCTGATTTCGATGCGCTACGGCAGCGATTCCGGAAAAATAGCCTGTTGCAGAAAAGAACGTTGCGGATCGGGGCTATCGACAGCGCAGCCAAAGGATTACTTCCTGAATTGCTTAATCTTTTCGTCAGGCGTTTTCCTGAAGCAGATATTCATCTTACGGAAGATAAATCTCACAAACTTATCCCCCGACTCATTTCAGGATGGCTGGATGTGGTTTTTGTGCGCCCGCCGGAACACATTGATGCCACGCTGACAACGCGTTTTATCGCCAATGAAACCTGCGTGCTCGCCGTGCCCGCTAACCACCGGCTGGTCAGTTATGATGAAGTCAGTATCGATGACTTTCGGCACGAGCCGGTTATCTTGCCGGAAAGACGCACCCGGCGTCACAGCCATGACCTGACAATGAATATTTTCAAGGAAGGTGGCAGCATGCCTGTTATCGCGCAGTATGCTGAAGAGAAGCAGACTATCCTGAGTTTTGTTGCCGCTGGACTCGGTATTGCTCTGGTGCCTGCGTCCTATAAAGACATGAATGCGGACGGCGTGAAATACCTTGCGCTCACGCCCAAAAAACATATCGAAGGCCTTCCCCTCAGCGCGATGTGGCATCAGGGAAATAACAATATCTATGTACGATCCCTGCTGGAGATACTTTCCGACAACATCGACGAGCTGACCCGTGATTTGTGACGAACAAGATGATTGTTGCGCCAGGGCGGCAGCACGCGAGAATTTAGCTCGGTTGCTGCAGACTGTCGGCGTATTTGCGCGTTAAGCGAAACAGCGCTTGCACCTCCTCTTCCGGCCACTGCGCCAGCACCTGATTCATTAACCGCCGCCGCCCTAGCGCAATACTGTCGATCATCTGTTGTCCGCTGGCGCTAAGCGTCACTTCACTGATCCGTCGGTCATGACGGTTAGGTTGCTTACAGGCGAGTCCCTGGGCTTCCAGTTTTTTCACCTGGCGGCTGACGGTGGTGTAATCGCGCCCTAAATGATCCGCCAGCTCAACCACCCCTACCGGGCCATGGCGCCCTACCGCCACCAGCAGCGGAAACAGCATCTGTTCCAGCTGGACGCCGGCCGCCTGGAGGATCTGCTCGTCGCGCAGCGGCTGGTTCATCACGCTGATGATATCCAGCAGCGCGCCGTGAAAATCGGTAATGTCGTAGTCATTATGTGCATCTTGCATGTATTAATTTTCCGCGTATAGTGCTGCAAAACAATATGTGTATTTTACACATAATTCCCGACAGGAGATAATTTATGAAAGCAGCCGTGGTTTTTGACCTTGCAGAAGGCCCGGTTTGGGCCGATTTTATCGAGCCGCAGCCTGCGCCGGGCCAGACGCTCATTGACATCCGCGCCGCCGCGATGAGCCATGTGGTCAAGGCCCGGGCGTCTGGAAGCCATTACAGCTTCGATGGCAATCTGCCCTTTGTGCCCGGTATCGATGGCGTCGGCACATTACCCAATGGCCAGCGCGTCTACTTCGCCTTCCCCACCGCCCCCTTCGGCAGTATGGCGCAGCGGGCGCCGGTTGCCCTGCAGAATTGCCTGCCGGTGCCGGATGCGCTCGATGATGTTAGCGCGGCGGCGATGGCCAATCCCGGCATGTCCGCATGGGCATCGCTGGTGACACGCGCCCAGCTCCAGGCCGGTGAAACGGTGCTGATTAACGGCGCCACCGGCAGCGCCGGTCAACTGGCGGTGCAGATTGCCCGCTATCTGGGGACAAAAAAAATCATTGCGACCGGGCGTAATGCGCAGGCGCTGGCGGCGCTGGACGCCGATGTGTGCATTCAGTTAAACGCTGATGATAAAACAGTGACTGAACAGTTTTCAGTGGCCAGCGCCGCGCAGATTGATGTGGTTATCGATTATCTGTGGGGGCGCAGCGCGGAATTGTTATTGCCGGCGCTGGCGAAATATACCCCTGCCGGCAGTCCGGTGCGCTATGTGCAGGTGGGATCCCTGGCTGGCGCCGATATCGCGTTAAATGGCACAGTGCTGCGTTCCGCCCCACTCCTGCTGATGGGCAGCGGGATCGGTAGCCTGACGATGCCGCAACTGCTGGCGGCGACGGGTGAAATGCTGCAGGCGGCGGTGCCGGGTAAATTGACCATCGCCACTACCCCGCGGCCGCTGCAGGAGATCGCGGCGGCCTGGCCGCAGGACGACAGCCAGAAGCGCACGGTCTTTACCCTCAGATAAAAAAATCGCTTCCGCACAAAAGATGGGGTTGATATCTTAAATGAGAAATATTATCTTTCTCATTACTGAATAGTTGAGTAAATAACTCAGGTATTCAGTACGACATTGCTCACATTGCTTCCAGTATTTTTGCCCGCACGTGTGCGGGCTTTTTTTTTACTCGCAACACACCTCACGCACCAGCTGACGCAGCCAGCGGTGGCCCGGCGCCTGGTCCAGACGACATACGGCGCGGCATCGTTCTCCGTCACGCAGCGAGAGAACGCTCGCTGGTCATCACCCCGACCACGCGGTCGCGGTACAGAGCCTGCAAAGGGATCGGTGGTCCCCTATTTTTCATTACACCAATTTCCAGAACGGCGTCCTCCTCGCGCAGAAGTAGGGCATCTTTTATGCCAAAAGCCACGAAGCGCTGGGTTAACCCTCGCGCCTGTCACTTCGCAGCGCGGCCTGTCTCCGGCCTCTTTCAGCCGCCCTTTCGCTCCAATACCACCCTTTTCGTTCAAAATTTGTGAATTATGTAAATTGCGATGAAGAAATAAGTTTAAACGTGAACTTTTCTATGTAAATATTAAGACGAATGATAACTATTCTTTTTATCATTTATGGAGTCACACCGGGTCAGCGCAAGCCAGACGACGAATAACGTCGCTTTTGTGCGGTGTGAGATGTGCTAATAACTAAAAATAAGCCTGCATTTATCATGGAAAAAAACGCTTCTCTGCCTTTCGGCAGTTTCAACTCATTGGCATTGTTTACGGGTCTGTGTCTGGGTGCCTCACCGGCAACGGGCATCGCAGCGGAAAAATCGGTCAAAAATAGTGAAGAGACGCTGGTGGTGGAAGCCAGCCCACCTTCACTTTATTCTCCCGGCGCCTCTGCCGATCCGAAATTCAATAAACCGCTGGTCGATACCACCCGCACCATCACCGTGATCCCGGAACAGGTGATTAAAGATCAGGGCGTCACCAACCTGACTGACGCTCTCAAAAACGTCCCCGGCGTCGGGGCGTTTTATGCCGGGGAGAATGGCAGCTCAACCACCGGAGATGCCATCTACATGCGCGGCGTGGATACCTCTAACAGCATCTATGTGGACGGCATTCGCGACATCGGCAGCGTGACGCGCGATACCTTCAATACCCAGCAGGTGGAAGTCATCAAAGGGCCCGCCGGCACGGACTATGGCCGCAGCGCGCCCTCCGGCTCGATCAATATGATCAGCAAGCAGCCGCGCCTTGACTCCGGGATCGACGGTTCAGCCAGCATCGGCAGCGCCTGGTCGCGCCGGGGCACTCTCGACCTTAACCAGGCGTTTAGCGATAACGCTGCGTTCCGTCTGAACCTGATGGGGGAAAAAACCCATGACGCCGGTCGGGACCGCATTGAAAACGAACGCTATGGCATCGCACCGTCGCTGGCCTTCGGACTCGATACCCCAACTCGTCTGTATCTGAACTATCTGCACGTCCGGCAGAACAACACCCCGGATGGCGGGATCCCCACCGTCGGCCTGCCGGGCTATTCGGCGCCTTCGCCGAAATATGCCGCGCTCAACTCCGCCGGCAAGGTCGATACCAACAATTTCTATGGCACCGACTCCGATTATGATAAATCCACCACCGACAGCGGCACCCTGCGCTTCGAACATGATCTGACGGACAATACCACCGTGCGCAATACCACCCGTTGGTCGCGGGTGAAACAGGAGTATCTTCTGACCGCGGTGATGGGCGGCGCGAGCAATATCACCGCTCCTGATATCAATGACGTCAACACCTGGAGCTGGTCGCGTCTGGTTAATACCAAAGATGTCAGCAACCGCATTCTGACCAACCAGACCAATATCACCTCGACGTTCAATACCGGCTCGATAGGCCATGACATCAGCGCTGGCGTGGAGTTCACCCGGGAAAACCAGACCAACTATGGCGTTAACGCCCTGACCGCGCCGGCGGTGAATCTCTACCATCCGGTGAGTCACCTGTCGATTGGCGGGCTGGACAGAAACGGGGCGAACGCCAACGGCCAGACCGATACCTTCGGGATTTATGCCTTCGATACGCTGGCGCTGACCGAGCGGATTGAGGTCAACGGCGGACTGCGTCTCGACAATTACCATACCAAATATGACAGCGCCACCGCCTGCGGCGGTAGCGGACGCGGGGCTATCGCCTGCCCGCCCGGCCAGTCGACCGGCAGCCCGGTCACCACCGTCGACACCGCCAAATCCGGCAATCTGGTTAACTGGAAAGCCGGGGCGCTGTACCACTTAACCGAGCAGGGCAATGTCTACGTCAACTACGCTATCTCACAGCAGCCGCCGGGGGGCAGCAGCTTCGCCCTGGCCGCCAGCGGCAGCGGCAACAGCGCTAACCGCACCGACTTTAAGCCGCAGAAGGCAAAATCCAGCGAGCTGGGCACCAAGTGGCAAATCTTCGACAAACGTCTGCTGCTCAGCGCGGCGTTATTCCGTACGGATATTGAAAACGAAGTGGCCGCCAACGATGACGGGACCTGGTCGCAGTATGGTAAAAAGCGCGTGGAGGGGTATGAGCTCTCCGCGACCGGAAACCTGACCGCGGACTGGACGATCATCGCGGGCTACACTCAGCAGCATGCGACAGTGACAGAGGGGCAGAATGTGGCGCAGGATGGATCTTCCGCCCTGGCCTACACCCCGAAACATGCCTTTACGCTATGGACGCAGTATCAAGCCACCAGCGATCTGTCCGTCGGCGGCGGTGTGCGCTATGTCGGGAGCCTGCGCCGGGGCAGCGATGGCGCGGTCGGTACCCCGGATCACACCGAGGGCTACTGGGTCGCCGATGCCAAACTGGGCTATCGGGTTAACAGCAACCTCGATCTGCAGCTCAATATGTACAACCTGTTTGATACCGATTACGTGGCCTCCATCAACAAGAGCGGCTATCGCTATCATCCGGGCGAGCCCCGTACCTTTATGCTGACGGCGAACGTCCATTTCTGAGTTTGTGCGTGGGGCCGTTGCGCCCCACCTTTTAGAGAGAACACCGCGATGATGTATCACATTCCTGACGTGCTATCGACAGACCAGGTGGCGGAATTTACCCGGCAGCTGGCGCAGGCCGAATGGGTCGACGGGCGGGTTACGGTCGGCAGCCAGGGGTCGGCCGTCAAACAGAACCAGCAGATCGATACCCGAACGCCGCTGTATGCCCACCTGCAGGCCGCTGTACTCGACGCGCTGCGCGGCCATCCGCAGTTTTTTTCTGCCGCGCTGCCGCGGACGATTTCCGCACCGTTGTTTAATCGCTATGGGCCAGGTGAGACCTATGGTTTTCATGTCGATGGCGCCGTTCGCCAGAACGGCGAGGCGGGCTGGATGCGCACTGACCTGTCGGCAACGCTATTTCTTTGCGATCCGGAGAGCTATGAGGGCGGTGAACTGGTGATGGAAGACACCTATGGCCAGCACCGGGTGAAGCTCCCGGCCGGGCATCTGGTGCTCTATCCCGCCAGCAGCCTGCACTGCGTCACCCCGGTCACCCGCGGCGTACGTCAGGCCTCTTTTCTGTGGATCCAATCGATGGTCCGCGACGATAAACAGCGCGCGATGCTCTACGACCTGGACCGCACCATCCAGTCTCTGAAGGCCCGCTTTGGCGACGGAGAAGAGGTCCTCTCCCTGCTCAATATGTATCACAACCTGCTGCGCCAGTGGACGGAAGTATGATCCGCTGATCGCAAGCAGGGAGGACGAGGCAATAGACTGGCCGTCCGCTGGCCAGTTTTCAACAGAGATTAAAACCGATAGCCTGCGGAGAACATAAACACCCACGGATCCAGGCGGGTGCTAACTTTCTGGTCCACGCCGCCGGCTTTGAATTTCACATCGGTATCGATATCCATGTACCACACCGACATATTCAGCAGCCAGTCGCGGTTAATCAGATAATCGAGGCCAACCTGCCCCGCCGCGCCCCAGGAGTCTTTGAGGCTCAGATCGGAAAGCCCGGCCGCCTTACCGGTGTCGTTAAAGTCTTCATTAAAGAAGGTGGTGTAGTTGATACCGGCCCCCACGTACGGGCGCACCTTGCTTTGCGCATCGCCAAAGTACCACTGCGCCATCAGGGTGGGTGGCAGCTGATGAACGGTGGCGATGGTCCCGGTTGGCCCGGTGCCGACCTTATGGCGGAACGGCGTTGCCGCCAGTAATTCCACGCCAATGTTATCGGTCGCCATATAGGTAAAGGTTAAACCCAGCTGGGTGTTGTTACTGACGTTGAAACTGCCAAGGCTACCCAGCACATTGTCAGAGCCCTCCGTCGGACGGACGGTAGCGGTCCCGGCACGAATGAAAAATTCACCCGCCTCATGCGCCCAGACGCTGCCGGTAGAAAGCGTGCCAAGAATCAATGCCGCCGCTGCTAACTTCTTCATATCCACTTCCTCATTATGGTTTTTCAGCGCGGCCAAATATACCTATAACGAGTTACGTTTGATCTGTTTTAGATCACACTAAATCCTTAGATTTAACATTTATTGATCCAGATTAATTTTTGCAACCGATCGCAATGTGCTGATTCCTTTTCACATCAATTTTCACTATTCGAACAAAAAATTATTTCTGCCCCTCTTGCCGCCGCTGAGGCGGCTGGATAAGTTAACTGCCGACAATCTGTGTTGATGCGTTTTTTTCAGGTGTAATTATGAGTGAAATCAACCCGTGCATGACGTGCGGTGCCTGTTGTGCGTATTTTCGAGTCTCTTTCTACTGGGCGGAAGCCGACGACGCGGGTGGCCTGGTCCCCTCTGCGCTGACCGAGCCGCTGACCCCCTTCCTGCGCTGCATGAGTGGCACTAACCAACGCCAGAGCCGCTGCGCAGCGTTGTCTGGCAACATTGGTGAGGCCGTCCACTGCACTATCTATGAAAACCGGCCCTCACCGTGCCGCGAATTCGCCATGTCCGGGGAAAATGGCGAGGAAAACGATGCCTGCAACCGGGCACGGGCGCGCTACGGCCTGCCACCATTACGGCCTCTTTACAAAGATATACCTGCCCTGACCGGCGCAGAGAGTGCTACGACGCAACGATTTGCGGTACAATCGCCGGCTAGTTAACACCTGCGACACTCAAGGAGAATGCATGTCTATCACGGCGAAGTCCGTCTACCGTGACACCGGGAATTTTTTTCGTAATCAGTTCATTACCATTTTGCTGATTGCGCTGTTGTGCGCGTTCATCACGGTAGTACTTGGCCATGCCTTTTCACCCAGCGACGAGCAGCTGTCGATCCTCAGCGAAGGGGATAACCTCGCCGGTAGCGCCGGCCTGTTCGAGCTGGTGCAGAACATGACGCCGGAGCAGCAGCAGGTTCTACTGCGCGCCTCGGCGGCATCGACCTTTTCAGGTCTGGTGGGTAATGCGATCCTTGTCGGCGGCATCCTGCTGCTGATCCAGCTGGTCTCTGCCGGTCATCGTGTCAGCGCCCTGCGTGCCATCGGCGCCTCGGCGCCGGTGCTGCCGAAGCTGCTGCTGCTGATCCTGTTCACCACCTTCCTGGTGCAAATGGGGATGATGTTAGTGCTGGTGCCCGGCGTGCTGCTGGCCATCGTGCTGGCCTTTGCGCCGATCATGCTGGTACAGGACAAAATGGGCATCCTCAGCGCCATGCGCAGCAGCATGCGCCTGGCGTGGGCCAACCTGCGGCTGGTGGCGCCAGCCATTATTGGCTGGCTGGCGGCAAAAACCCTGCTGTTACTGCTCGCTTCCAGTTTTGCCGTCCTGACGCCGAATGTAGGGGCAGTGGTCATCAACACCATCAGCAACCTGATTTCCGCCCTGTTGCTGATCTATTTATTCCGCGTATATATGCTTATCCGCAGCTAATTTTAACCAGGATCGGGGGCATCCCCGGTCCGTCCTGAAAGACGGGATCGATGTATGAAGCAGTTTCTGGATTTTTTACCGCTGGTGGTCTTCTTTGCCTTCTATAAGCTTTACGATATCTATGCCGCCACCACGGCGCTGATTGTGGCGACCGCCATCGTGCTGATCTACAGCTGGGTGCGCTATCGTAAAGTCGAAAAAATGGCGCTGGTCACCTTTGTGCTGGTGGCCGTCTTTGGCGGGTTAACCATCTTCTTCCACAATGATGAGTTTATTAAATGGAAGGTGACGGTGATTTATGCCCTGTTCGCCGGCGCGCTGCTGTTCAGCCAGTGGGTGATGAAAAAGCCGCTGATCCAGCGCATGCTGGGCAAAGAGCTGACCCTGCCGCAGCAGGTCTGGTCGCGGCTTAACCTGGCCTGGGCAGTATTCTTTATCCTCTGTGGGCTGGCCAATATCTATATCGCGTTCTGGCTGCCGCAAAATATCTGGGTCAACTTCAAGGTCTTTGGCTTAACCGCCCTCACGCTGGTCTTTACGCTGCTGAGCGGGATCTACATCTACCGTCATATGCCCCAGGACGACCACCACTAATTGCTCCGCCGGCGCGCCAACGCGCGCCGCGCTCACCCCGGACGATCTCACTGCAGATCGGAAGAGCGTCGTGTAGGGAAAGAGTG
>ERZ506228.75-NODE-75-length-22628-cov-4.96624_pt1 | contig 22628 bp, 18 predicted proteins | sample MGYA00512366_ERZ506228 | MGnify/ENA metagenome assembly ERZ506228
CGTGTGCTCTTCCGATCTCGCCTTGCGCTATAAACGTATCAACCGACGCCGTATCGGCGACGTTCAGCGGCAGCCAGAGCGCATCGCCACCAGCCTCCTCAACCTGTGCAGCGGCGACAGTTGGGTCATGCGGATCGTCCGGGTAGTAACCGGCGATCACCCGCACACCGCGGCGGGCATACAGGGTGGCCAGCGCCAGACCAATGCCGCTTGCCGCACCACTGATTGCCGCTACTGGCTGACTGATGTTTGTCGTTTCCATCGTTGCTCCTTACGCCTGAGGTTGCGTATTAACGGTCTTGTTCATCCCTGACGCGTGCTGGACATCGCCACGCGCCAGCCACATCACCCCACCCGAGATAAAGCAGGGTATGGCGCCAAACCACAGCGCAGCATCCTGCCAGTGCCCTCCATGGCTTAACACCGCGGTGGTACCAACGCTGGCGATGATCGCCCCGACCGGTCCCATCGCGCCAATCAGCGCCCCTGCCGTAGCACGGATGGCGGTAGGAAAGCTTTCGCTAATGAAAAACAGCGCGGCGGCGTAGGGACCAATCAGGAAGAACAGACCAATACTGTAGAGCGTGACGATAGTGGCAAAGTTGTCCGGACAGTAAAGCATGCCGGCAAACGCCACACCGCCCAGCATCCACCCGACCGCGATAGTGTTACGACGCCCAATCCGGTCGCCCAGCCAGCCGTGAGCCAGGTAACCGCAATAGCCCACCAGGTTGGACAGGATTAAGATAAGCAATGAGTTGTTAAAAGAAACATCATGGGTTTTGGTGATGACCGTCGTTCCGAGCACGCTAAAAATCTGAATGGCAAACCAGTTAATCAGGACCGCCGCCCCCAGTACCAGGGTGGCGCGCAGTGATGGACCACGAAACGCTGCGGCAATCCCGCCGCGGTGATGTTCTTCCCATGAAATCTGATAATCCTGAGCGACCTGACGGGCTTCGGCGACCTGCCCTTGTTCACGCAAATGTTGGATTTTCTTTTGTACCTGGAACTGAGGTGTTTCTTTAAGTTTTAGCGCCAGCACAGCGATGACCAGTGAAGGTAATGCCGCAAAAATGAAGCTGCCCTGCCAGCCGATGATGGGCATTAAAATGGCGGTCAATGCTGAAGCAACCAGCGCGCCGACCGGCCAGCCACCTTGCACAAGACTGTAGACAAACCCTTTACGTTTGTTGAGCTTCGGATCGTCGAGCGCGGTATACAGCTCCGATAAATAGGTGGCGTTCACCGTCTGTTCCGCGTATCCCAACCCCGCGACAGAGCGAATGGCCGTCAACGCACCTTTGCCCCATGCGCCGCCCACAGCGGTCAGTAATGAGCACAACGCGGCACCGCCAACGGTAATGACAATCCCCATCCGGCGTCCCAGACGATCGACCAGCGGACCAATCGCCAGCGCGATCACTGCGCCGCCTACCGCCACCCAGGTGGCGATTTCCGCTTGCTCAACCTCATTCCAGCCAAAATGGAGACCAATTTCCGGCAGCAACGTGCCAAAAAGGATGAAATCATAGACAGCGAAAACCCAGGCAAAAAAGGCAATCCAGGTGGCAAATTTCACATCCTTGATGGTTAACTGCTGCGGCTGCCAGCCGTTTACGGAGGTTTTGTTAAAAATGCTCATAGCGTAATCCCTCTGTCAGGGGGTAAATGACATTATGCCGAGCGCGGTTTGCGCGCTTTAAAATCATCTGCAATTTCGTCAAAGGTCACGAAGCGAACGCCATCGTGGCTACGGATGTACTGAATCAGGCGTTCAAGCATCAACAACACCTGGGGACGGCCGGAAACATCGGGATGGATAGTCATGGTGAAGACGGCGTAATCATTTTCGCGATAGACCCAGTCGAACTGGTCGCGCCACATCTCCTCCAGATGGCGTGGGTTGACGAAGCCATGGCTATTAGGGGATTTTTTGATAAACATCATCGGTGGCAGATCGTCGAGATACCAGTTGGCTGGAATTTCAACCAGATCGGTCTCCTCTCCGCGCTGCAATGGTTTCATCCACGCATCGGGATGCTTGCTGTAGTCGATTTTTGTCCAGCTGTCGCCTACCCTGACATAGTACGGATGGAAGTCGTTGTGCATCAGACTGTGGTCGTATTTAATGCCCTTTTTTAACAGCAGCTCGTTAGTCACATTGCTAAATTCCCACCACGGCGCCACATACCCGGTTGGGCGTTTACCGGCTAACTGCGTCACCAGTTCGATGCTACGATCCAGCACGGCTTCCTCCTGGGCCGGCGTCATGGCAATCGGGTTCTCATGGCTATAACCATGGATCCCCACCTCATGCCCTGCCTCCACAACCGCTTTCATCTGCTCCGGAAAGGTCTCTATCGAATGCCCGGGAATAAACCACGTCGTACGTAATTGCTGCTCCGCGAACAGTTTCAGCAGTCGTGGCGCGCCCACTTCCCCGGCAAACAAGCCGCGTGAGATATCATCCGGTGAGTCCTCGCCACCATATGACCCCAGCCAGCCGGCAACGGCATCAACGTCCACACCAAATGCGCAAAGGATTTCTTTGGCCATGTTTATTTTCCTTTTGAGTTGAGGGATAACGAATTGGCGCCATCACCTTTGGAGGGCGCCAGCAGATGCGCTACTGCACAGGCAGCGCCTAAAAGCGAGCGATCTTCACCGCTCGGTGAAGAGAAAAGCAGACTGGTATACAGGCCGTTCGCCGTCGTACCGCTTGGCACCGCGAGACCGGGCATATCCAGTAAACTACCTGGCATGGTTAAGCGCAGCGTGGCGCTATTGGCGAGGGCAAATGCCTCGGCATCCGCCTGCAAGGGCGCCAGTCGCGGCGCGGTATGCGCGACCGTCGGGGTCACCAAAATCGCGCCATTGAGTTCTTCAGCCAGTGCCTGCTGCCAGACCGGACTTAGACGCATAAAGCTGGTGAGCACCGCCGGATCAATCGTGCCGGAGGCCAGCAGCCGGCGGCGAATGAACGGATCCATCGCCGTTGCTGCCGGTGATGCCAACAGCGAGGCATGTAACTGAAAGGCTTCAATCGCTCCTGGCCAGCCATGGTGAGCAATCCAGGTAATTGCCTCATGAAAGGCTGGCAGGCGCCGATATTCAACAACGACGCCTGACGCCGCTAATCGGGACAGCAACGAGACACTGTTGTCACGGACGCTAGCATCAGCGGCGTCGAGAATGTCCGGATCGACAATTAACCGTGGAACCGGCGACGAAGTCGTCTCCTCGCCACAGAGAATGACATCAAGGGCGTAAGCATCGCGAACGCTGCGACAAAGAGGCCCGAGCGTATCGAGAGACGCCGCCAGGGGAAATACTCCGCTCGCGTCATAGCGGTGACGGCTGGCGCGAAAACCGATCGCTCCGTTAAACGCAGCAGGGATACGCACGGAACCCGCGGTGTCCGTTCCTATTGCAATACAGGCCACCCCTTGAGCAACCGCTCGCGCCGCGCCACTGGAAGAGCCGCCAGGAACATGTTCCTCGCCATCGGTTGCCAGTAATGCCGGGGTGGTAAACGTCGGGTTAATACCCAGGCCGGAAAAGGCAAACTCACTCAGATTGGTTTTGCCGATAGTCACCATTCCCGCCTGCGTCAGGCGCGCTACCATTCCGGCATCGTGTGTCGCGAGAGGCGCATCCAGACGGGTTGCGGAACCTGCAGTGGTTCGGGTCCCGGTAATATCGAATAAATCTTTCCAGCAGACCGGGATACCGTCCAGTGGGCTCAGCGGCGCGCCCTTACGCCAGCGCTGCGTCGAGGCGGCAGCCTCCTGACGGGCGCGTTCGGGAGTCAGCGTAATAAAAATCCCCTGGGTCTCTTTTGCCGCCGTCAGGCAAGCTTCCGTAAACGCAAGTGGCGACAGCTGGCCGCTGGCAAACAGCGCGGCAATGGCGCAGGCATCAATTTGGCCCTGCTGAAATTGCAGGCGAATCGTATTCGCGTTCATATCACCCTTAAATGTATATTTAAATAAAAATCCATTTAAACATAGCAAAACAAGTGCCAGAGCAATGACATGAAAGTGTCTAAAATGTGATCATTGTGTGTTAATTTTGTTTTAATTATGTATTTTCAAGAAGATATGAGCGGATGAAGTAGTGCGATAACAGGAAGAAGGGAACGTCATGAGCGGGTGCGTTAAATGTACATTGTATGTGATGATCCATTAATGGGCAGCCTGCACCAGCGCGGTGCCAATGATGGGCGTTGGTATGCCACTGCTCAGGATGTGATAAGGTAAGTTTGATGAGGTAAGGATCGAACATATGGTCATGCAGACAAACCCTTCGCATGCGGCAACGGAAGACACCGCCGCTGCGCGCTATGAAGTTATTCGTCAGTTTTTACGTCATATTCTGGTTGCCCAGCGAGTGCCAAAGGGGCTGGTGCTTCTGGAAGGTCCGTTAGCACAATTATTCGGTACCAGCCGGGTGCCAGTGCGTCGGGCGCTCAGTCTGTTACATGAAGAAGGATTAATTACCCGCTTCGAGGGGCGTGGTTTTATCGTGGCGCAGCCTGACGAAGAGGTCGAGCCATTGCGCCTTGCTCTGACCAGGGAGCTCTTCGGCCTTGACGAGCAGCAGCCCCTGGTGGATACCCGTACCAGTGGTGAAAAGGTGCTGGAAAACCTGCAGGTTGTACTCTCAACAGCGATGGTATTTGGCTGTTACTCGGTAAATGAGCAAAAAGCGGCACAATATTATAATGTTAGCCGCTCGGTGATCCGTGAAAGTCTGATGCGTTTGCGCGACAAGGGACTGGTAGAAAAAGAACCTTACTCACAGTGGTTGACCGGCCCGCTTACCGCGCGCGAAATCGCCGATCACTTCGAGATCCGCGCCAGCCTTGAACCCGCAGCGCTGTGCAAGGCAGGCCCTCATCTTCCGTCGGCGTGGCTGGCGTCCATGCTGCAAAAGACGCAGGGTTATAAAGGTCGACAATTGACCGCCGCGGAACTGGAGTTACTGGAAGAAGATCTTCACATCCGCTGCCTAGAACCGGCAGGTAATAAGCTGATGATGCAGATCCTGCACCAGCATCAGTCCCCTTTCATCATCACGCGTATCTTCTATGATTTACTGGCCATTCCGGTAGAAACCGCCACGCTGGAAGAACACGCTCTGGTGTATGACATGTTGCTGAAAGGAAACTGGGCGCTGGCGGCCGCCTGCCTGAAAGATCATCTTGAACGCGCGCAATCCCGGACGCTTCAGCGTTTGAAAGTGCTTTCCGTGCTGCCTGTCCCCGAGTTACCCGATTTTATGGAAGCGAACTAAACAGATGGCGTCCCGCAGACGGTGGTCAGCCCGCCATCGTTCGAGACTTACAAACTTCCCTGCACCGCTGCAGCGCTGATATTCACCGGCATACCGGAGCGGCGCTGCAGGGTCTGCTCGACCTGCGAAGGGCTCACTCCCGGCCCTTGGGTAAAGTCACGCAGCGCCGACGTCATCGGCAAGGGGACTTTTCTGTCGGATTCAAATTCCGCCCGGTTGCGCGACAGCGGCTCGTGTACCTCCAGCCAGCGACTACCATCCGGTTCCACGGTGTATTTTACCGGTTGATCAATCAGCTGGACCCGCGTCCCCACCGGCACGTTATCAAACAGGAATTTAATGTCGTCGTTGCGCAGGCGGATGCATCCCTGACTAACGCGTAACCCGATGCCAAAATTGGCATTGGTACCATGGATGGCATACAGTCGGCCGATGTAGATCGCATACAGCCCCATCGGATTATCAGGGCCAGGAGGCACCAGCGCCGGCAGGGTTTTGCCCTCTTTCGCATACTCGCGCCGGGTATTGGCGGTCGGTACCCAGGTCGGCCCCTCCTGCTTACGCTCTACCGCCGTCACCCAGTTACGTGGCGTTTCGCGTCCGGCCTGGCCAATGCCGATTGGCAGGACTTCTACGCTATTACCCATCGGTGGGTAATAATAGAGGCGCATTTCGGCGACATTGATGACGATCCCTTCGCGCACGGTGTCCGGCAGGATCAGCTGTTGCGGAATAGTCAGCGTCGATCCGGAGTGTGGCAAATAAACATCAACGTCGGGGTTAGCCTCCAGCATATTGCTCAACCCCTGGCCGTACTGGGCAGCAAAACTTTCCAGCGGTTGGGTGTTGTTCTCCGGAACGGCGATGGTAAATGTGCTGCCCACCAGACGGCTTCCCTCCGGCGGCAGCGGGTAGCTGACGGCCAGTGCGCTATGGCTGGCGAGCAGCATCAGCGCCGAACAGAGTAATTTCACACGCCGCATCGTCATTTTCCCTTCCTCAGTCGCGACTCTCGTGTATGAATTATAGCGGTATTTCCTCTACCCGACGCGTTAACCCGCCATGACTTAAATCTGATAGTCGATAGCAGCCTCTTCTGGCTCCATCGCCTGGCGCTTGATCTCATCGAGCGACAGTCCGGCATTACATAATTCGATAAAGCGCCAGACATAATTGCGCTGAAGCTGGCCCCGCTTCAGCCCCAGCCACACGGTATTGGCATCAAACAGATGGCGGGTATCGAGGCGCGTAAAGGTGTCCGCTTCCCGGGCATCCCCGGACTGCTCAGCGACCAGCCCGACGCCCAAACCCAGTTCGACGTAGGTCTTGATCACATCGGAATCCTGCGCGCTCAGCACAATATCCGGCATCAACCCCTTGCGATTAAAAGCTTCATCGATGCGCGAACGTCCCGTGATCCCCTGGCGATAAGTGATTAACGGCCAGCGAGCAATCGCCTCCAGCGTCAGGGGAGAAACCTGGGTCAGGGGGTGATCCTTCGGCACCAGCAGGCTGTGATGCCAGCGGAACCAGGGGAAAGCCGCCAGCGTAGGGTCGTTGCTCAGGCGCTCGCTGGCGATACCAATATCCGCTCCGCCGTTATGCAGCAGCGCTTCGATCTCCTGTGGGGTGCCCTGCACCAGTTCGACGCGAACATCGGAGAACAATTCGCGGAAGGCTTTTATGACCGGCGGCAGGCTGTAGCGCGCCTGAGTGTGGGTGGTGGCGATGGTTAAGACGCCTGACGCATCGTTAGTGAAGAGATCCGCCAGCCGCCGGACGTTGCTGGCTTCATTGAGGATGCGCTCGGCAATGGATAATAGCGCTTTACCCGGTTCGGTCATGCCTAACAGGCGCTTACCGCGACGGATAAAGATCTCAATCCCCAGCTCCTCTTCCAGTTCCCGGATATGGCGGCTGACGCCTGACTGCGAGGTATAGAGCATATTCGCGACTTCCGTCAGGTTGTAATCCTGACGGGCCGCCTCACGGATAATTTTCAGTTGCTGGAAGTTCACCCTTTCCTCCGGGCCAATGGACTTAACGTGTCTGCTATTGTTAAAGTCTGTTGTCCCACGTAACAAATAATAAAAACCAGCAACTTATTCCTTAAGAGAATATACCCTAACTAACCAGCTGTAATTCACGGTTTTCGAGAGAGGGTCGGCTCACCAGCGACAGCAGGATCTCTTTCACCGCCTGCGCCTGCGGCGACAGGCTGCCGCGTGCTGACATATTTAACGACAGCGAAAGACTCATAGACGGTGTGCTGATCCGCGCCATCCATCCGTTTGCCGCGCCGCACAGGGAGCGGGCAGCGGATTCCGGCAGAACCGTCGCTCCCATGCCGCTGGCGATAGCCGCGGTCAGAGTGGTGATGGATTCGATCTCGCCGATGATTTTCGCCGACAAACGACGCAGGGTGAATGCCTCAGTCACCCGCGCCCGCACCGCGCTGTAATCGCGCGGCAGGAACAGGTTCATCTCCGCTACCGCCGTGAGGTCCACGCTCTGCCCAGGGCAGTCGCGGGTACCGACCAGGTAGAGATCTTCTTTCAGCAGCGGCTGACTGACAATGCCGGCCACCGGCGAACGTTCATACAGCACCGCCATATCCAGCTGGCCCGCCAGCAGCTTGTCATTCAGCGCTGTGCCGCTGCTCTCCTGCAGATAGACCATCACCTCGGGCAGCTCATTGCGCACCGTCTGCAGCAACGGCATGGTAATGGCGGAGGCCGCCGTGCCCGGCGCCAGGCCGATCGAGACCTGGCCACGCAGCGTCTGGCCGACGTTATTGACCGCCAGCTGCGCCTGCTCGCACTGGCGCAGAATGGTCCGCGCATGGGTATACAAAATTTTACCAGCTTCCGTTGGCGTGACCCCTCGCTTGGTGCGTATCAGCAACTGCTGGTCCATTTCACCTTCCAGGGTCGCGACCTGCTGGCTGAGGGCCGGTTGGGCGATGTGCAAGACTTCAGCGGCCTGGGTCAGACTGCCGATATCGACGATTTTCACAAAATATTTCAGTCGTCTTAAGTTCATTTTGCCTCCTGTAAGGAACGCCAGCGTCAACGCTGGGAGTGTGATGCAAGAAGTTTTGCAATTTGCTTGCCAGCTTTGCATTTCCACCGCTGTTGCCCGCCACAGGCCGTGTTATAAGGGATAGTGATAACAATCCGGGTTTTATTTGCCCGGTAAGCAGATTGTGGTATGCCCCATTAGAGGTATATTTGCACCGCAACGGTGCAAAGAGGTAAAAAAACAACGAACCAAAGGGAGTTGCTGAAATAGTCAGCAGTCGAACGCGATTCTTTAAATCAGGCTTTGACAAGGCAGTCCGGCATCGTTAATATGCGCCCCGTTCACACGATTCCTCTGTAGTTCAGTCGGTAGAACGGCGGACTGTTAATCCGTATGTCACTGGTTCGAGTCCAGTCAGAGGAGCCAAATTTAAAAAAGCCTGCTTTCGAGCAGGCTTTTTGCTTTTCAGCGCAGCACGTTTGCCGGAAGGCGAACGACCCACCTCCCGGCGATTGCGGCTCTAGCGCAAGCTCTCTTCTTTAAGATCAATCTCCCTCAGCACCTCATAAAAGGTCGTATCGCTGATGTTATGCGCGCGCCGCAAGCGGAACAGCTCCTGACGCTGGGCGACAATGACCTCCCTTTGCATATATTTCTCCAGTCTGGCGCGTTTAGCCAGCTCCAGCCCGACATCCTGCCCCTCTTCATTATCGTTATAGTGAAGTCGCCGCTGGTACGTTTCCAGTAGCATATTGCCAGCATCGGCACGCAGCGCTTCCTCACTGGGATCGTCCAGCGGCTCATCCAATAGCGCGTTCAGGCGGTTGATCGCCACTTCGGTCATCACCGCGCCAATATCTTCCTTGCCGGTGTCATGGGGTAAATCGTCGGCAAGATAGCGGGTCATGAACGGCAGACCAATCGCCGCCACGACGAGCGACATCAGGATCACCGCCATGGAGAGAAAGATCAGCAGTTCGCGGCCAGGAAACGGCGACCCATCCGCCAGCATTACCGGTAGCGTGAGGATACCGGCGAGGGTGACAGAGCCTTTGACCCCGGCCAGCGCCATCACGGACATGATGCTGAATCGCGGACGAATGGTGATGGCTTTACCCCGGCGTTTGCGGCGGAAAATCGTTAGGGTCATCGACAGCCACACCCAGGCAAAACGCATCACACCGAGCGCCAGGGTAATAGCTACCGCGTACAACAGCAGATACCAGGGAGACGAGACCCCCGCCTGGCTGGCTACCGCCGGCAGCGTCCTCAGCATACGCGGCAGCTGCTCGCCCAGCATGAGAAAAATCATCCCGTTGAGGGTGGTCTGCAGCATGCTCCATACCGCGCTGCTTTTCATGCGCGTCGCCGGAAGCCGGGGACCCGAAAGCTGCTCATAGTGCATCGCGATGCCGGCAGCTACCGCTGCGAGGATCCCCGAAACATGGAACGCCTCGGCAAGCAGGTAAGCAACAAAAGGAATAAGCAGGCTTATCAGGATCTGAATAGCGGGCTCCTCACGGGTGCGCCGCACGAGGAAATTATTGCATTTGCCGGTTACCCACACCACTACAAGGCCACTGAGGATCCCCCCGGCCGCCATCAGGAAAAATTTCACCACCGCATCTCCCGGCGAGAAGCTGCCGGTCAGCACTGCGGCGATGGCGAAATTAAAGGCGACGAGGCCTGAAGCATCGTTTAACAACGATTCCCCTTCAAGAATATGCGCCATCCTCGAGGGAAGCGGCGAACTGGCGGTCATCGCCGAGACCGCCACCGGATCGGTAGGTGACAAAATAGCCGCGAGCGCGAATCCCGCCGCCACGGTGATAGCCGGAATAAGCCAGTGAATAAACAGGCCAATGCCGAGGATCGTCACCAATACCAGGCCTATCGCCAGTGACAGAATAGGCTTCATATCTCTGAAGAACGCATCTTTGGGGATCCGCCAGCCATCGAGAAAAAGCAGCGGCGGGATAAACAGCAGCAAAAAAATATGCGGATCAAAATCGACCTGAAATCCACACGCGGCCAGCGCAGCGCCCGCGGCTATCTGGATCAGCGGCAGGGGCACCTTAACGGGCAGAAGATGAGACAGGAACACGGTCACCACAATGGCCATGATAAAGACCAGCACAATAGCAATTAGCGACATTCATCCCCTCCTCTGGCGGTAATATTAATTCTGTACATCAGGCTGTTATTCCTTTTTCGCAGGTGGTAGTCAGCAACGGGGTATTTATCCCGACGCCGAAAAATAAAGGACAGACTTCACTGTCTGGCGGCGATTTTATTTAAACTGAGTTAGCAACAAGTGCCGAATCAGGGAGGACAATGTGTTTTATCATGTCGGTTTTGTCAATGCGCCATCGTCTGCAAATCATCGCCAGCCTGCCTTCCAGGGAGAAAAGTCCTCATGACCCTGTTGGCCAGGTACTTCACACATTAGCCTCTTCATAAGGACAAAACGTCTCAACCGCTGCGGCAACCCATATTTATATATTCCCGATATTATTAACCCTTATTACCCATTGTGAATATGGATAATAATGACCAGCCTAATATCCTCGGCAGATTTATATTCTGTGCCCCCACCAGCAGTGAAAATCATCTGTTTGCGATTAATAATTGTTAACGCCCCTGACGTGGGTGATTCGTCAGCCAGGATTACGCTTCCATGCAATGCTTGCCCTGCCCCTGGATTGGGCGTACCCTGACAAACAATTAAACCATACGGTCTAAATAATGAAGCCCGATATCCCTGACAGTCTGAAACCCCGTCGCGGTCGGCCACCTAAGGTTGATCGCCAGTTTATCGATACGCGTCAGGCGCTGATACGCTCAGGCCTTGAGGTACTAACTGAAACGGGCTATCTCGCAGCAGGGATCGAGGCCGTCATCAAGAACATCGCCATACCCAAGGGATCGTTTTATCACTGTTTCAAAAGCAAGGAGGCCTTTGGCCTGGCCGTACTTGCCGCCTATGGCGACTTTTTTGCGCATAAATTAGATAAATTCCTGCTGAATAGCGCCGTACCACCGCTGGAACGAATGGCGGCCTTCGTGCGTGATGCCGGCCAGGGAATGGAGAAATACCAGTTTCGCCGCGGCTGCCTGGTGGGCAATCTTCTGCAGGAGGCGCCGCTACTGCCTGAGGCGTTTCACCAGCGATTGAAAACCATTCTGTCGACATGGGAGGCGCGAGTGGCTCGCTGTCTGTACGAGGCGCAGACTGCCGGGGCCGTCGCCAGCGACGCCTCCCCGCAGGCGCTGGCGGAGGTATTCTGGATCGGCTGGGAAGGCGCAGTGATGCGCGCCAGGCTGGTCCAGTCCGCCGCCCCACTAAACCAGTACTGGGAATTCTTTACGCACAGTATGACAACAAAAACACCTGCACAGGACGGCGCTAGCGCCGATAACCCCCTTCCGACGAGGAATACTCTGTCATGAAAGCATTAGTTCTGGACCAGATTGACAACCGCACCGTACCCGCCGTCAAAGCGATCGACCTGCCTGCCCTTGCCGAAGGCGATGTACGGGTCGCCGTCGACTGGTCGAGTCTCAACTATAAAGACGCCCTGGCAATCACCGGCAAAGGAAAAATTATCCGTCAGTTTCCGATGGTGCCAGGTATTGATTTTGCGGGTCAGGTGAAAGAAAGCCGCGATCCGCGCTTTGTTCCTGGCCAGGCCGTGATCCTTACCGGCTGGGGCGTGGGCGAAAACCACTGGGGTGGCCTGGCCACCGAAGCCAGCGTCAAAGGCGACTGGCTGGTTGCCCTGCCGGAGACGCTCAGCGCGCGCCAGGCGATGATCATCGGCACCGCGGGCTTTACCGCGATGCTGTGCGTTGATGCTCTCGTCAGTGCAGGCGTCACCCCTGAAAGCGGGGATATCCTGGTCACCGGCGCCAGCGGCGGGGTCGGCAGCACCGCCGTGGTGTTGCTGAAAGCCCTTGGCTACCGGGTGACGGCCGTATCGGGCCGGGAATCGACGCATGATTACCTTCGCCAGCTGGGTGCCGACGCGATCCTGCCGCGCAGCGACTTCGCGGAGACCCGTCCGCTAGAGAAACAGCTATGGGCGGGCGCGGTGGATACCGTTGGCGGCCCGGTATTGGCCAAAGTGCTGGCGCAAACGCAATACCGCGGCTGCGTTGCCGCCTGCGGACTGGCCGGAGGGTTCGACCTGCCGACCACCGTGATGCCGTTTATTCTGCGCAACGTGCGTCTGCAGGGGGTGGATTCGGTGATGGTGCCGACCGCTGAACGCGACGCCATCTGGCAGCGTCTGGCCCAGCTTCTGCCGGAGAGCTACTACCAGCAGGCGGCCACTGAAATCACGCTGGAGCAGGCGCCAGCGTATGCCGCAGATTTCCTCAGCAACAATATTCACGGCCGGACGCTGGTCAATATCAGTCGATAAGCCCCGCCGCCCGGCACTCAGCGGTGCCGGGCCTGCACAGCCATCCCGGCATATCATTTCCTTTCCCACGGGATTATGATGGCGCGAACGAATAGCTTTGCGAGTGGTAAAAAAGTAAATGGATGTCATAAGCATCATAATGGCGGCGGGCAAATCGTCCGTTGACGTCGCGTTGTATACGCTGTTGCCGATCATGGTGATTATGCTGATCATCATGAAATATCTTGAGGTTCGCGGCATCCTCGATGTGATTGTTCGCTGGGTGGCTCCGCTGCTGAAGCCCTTCGGCTTAACCGGGATGAGCGCCTTCGCCCTGATCCAGATTAACTTTGTCAGCTTCGCCGCCCCGCTCGCCACGCTGTCGATTATGGACAAACGCGGCGTCTCGGACCGACAAATGGCCGCCACGCTGGCCATGGTATTCGCTATGGGGCAAGGCAACGTCTTTTATCCCCTCACCCCTTTTGGTCTGCACTGGCTGGCGTCGATCGTTATCTCCGTGGTTGGCGGCCTGTGCGCGGCGGCAGTGGCCTGGCACGTCACCGGTCGGCGTTTATCGATTACCGAGAATCCCCGCGCGGAAGCGCTACCCAACGCCGAGCAAAACAGCCAGGGTATTCTGGCGGTGATCAACAGCGCTGGCTCCGACGCCATCCGCCTGGCGCTCGGCGCGGTGCCAATGCTGATCCTGTCGTTAACCATCGTCGGGCTGCTGCAAGGCGCCGGGGCCATCGACCTGCTGCAGCAGTTGCTGAAGCCGCTTCTCAACTGGCTGCACATCCCGCAGAACTTTGTGCTGCCGGCGCTGGTGAAGTGCGTTGCCGGGGGCACCGCCTACTTTGGCGTCATTTCTGAGCTGATCCAGCAGGGCAAAGTCACTGTCAGCCAGGTCAACGCCTCGGCCGGCCTGCTGATCCAGACATTCGATTTGCCCGGCATTGGTATTTTCCTCGGCATCAGCTCACGGTTTGTCCGCCTGTTCCGCTTTGTCGTTCCCGCGGCGATCGTCGGCATCCTGCTGCGCACCGTTTTGCACCTGATCCTGTTTTAACGCCTCCGCTCTGGCCTGCGCTTTCAGGCAGGCCACCACCACCACCTGCTGAGCGCAGGCAATATGTTCATCAATCCGCGCCAGCATCCATGGAAAGAAAGGATTGGAGGTGACGCGCATTAGTGTCTCCAGCCCCACGCTCAACGTCCCGGTTTCCCCACGCAGTGAAATGGTGCCCAGGCTAATGCCGTAGCGGTTCTTCTCGTCCGGCTGGCTACCATACAGCGAGTCGCTCAGGGGAAACGGCACTGCCACATGCGACAGGGAGTACATATCCGCCGGCCAGGCGAGATGCAACGGATAACGATGCTCTTCCCGCTCCTGCGCCAGCGTGGTACGGGCGACGGTCTGCAGGGTGTGCGCCGTCGCGTTGGTCACCACCGTGGTGGTATAGGCCCGCGGCGCCGGGGGCAGCAGCGTATTCACTGCCGCATAGAGCGTAGGGCGAAACAGGACGCGAAGATCCGCCGCCTGATTTATGTCGAACACCACCAGCTCGCTGCCATTGTCCGGCAGGTAGCGATACAAGGACTCCACCACCGCCCGGGTGCTGACCGTGGAATCCATCACCGATTGAAAGGTGAGAACCGGCGGTAGCGCTTTCAGCTCACCCTGACGGGATGCGCGGATAATCTGCTGCTGCAGTGCCTGGCTCAATAACCAGGACTGTCTTGCCGCCTTGACCGGAAAGGAGTTGTACTTGAACGGATTAAACTCAGGCGCCACGTTCAGCCAGGCCGCGCGGGCGAACGCCGGGAAGATGGACGGCAGCCCGGCGAGACCAGCGAAACGGGCAAATGCCGTCACGCCAATCATCGGCGACAGCAGGATAATCTGCTGCGGCTGACGCAGGTGGCTGTCCTCCAGGCTATCGAGGGCATACTTGAGCGCCAGCGCGCCGCCGTTAGAGTAGCCGACCAGATGCAGCGGCACGTCCGCCCCGGCCAGGCGCGTCGCTTCGCGCACCGCCAGACGCGTCGCCGCCAGCCAGGTCTCCCAGTCAACCGCCGTTAACGCCCCCGGCGCGGTGCCGTGCCCCGGCAAACGTGGCACCACCGCCACATAACCCCGCTGCTGCCAGAGTTGCGCCAGATAGCGTACGCTGTAGGGCGAATCGGTCAGGCCATGGAGCAGCACCACGCTGCCGCGCGGCTTGCCCTGCGGCAACAGCACAAAAGAACGGTTCCAGTCCTGCTTAAACTGCCCCGGCCAGACCCGGCTGTGACGATAAAAGCGGTTAACCGGGGTTTTGTCTTCCTCTGGCAAAGCCTCTGTCACTTCGCGCTGGAGATCGGCGAATATAGTCCTCTCCCGCGCCAGATATTGGGCAAAGGTCGCCTGGTCTACCTCTTCTACCGACATCTCGTTGCCACTCCAGGTATGCCAGCGATGCAGCGCCGGGCCGCGCTGGGACTCATAGATCCGTCCGGCGAGAAAGACCACCAGCAGCACCAGCAGCGCAATGATCCCTTTTTTCAGTAGCGAGCCGAGGACATTGCCCGACCTTTGCCAGTGTCGAAAAATATGCTTCATGACGCTCTCTCTTATATTTATCACCTGGCCATCATCACCCATCTCATTTCTGACGGGCTATTTAGTGTCTGCCTTTCAGCATAGTTATCGGTTCCGGCAAATTAAACCCGGCCGATCATTCACTCTCGAATAAAAAATGCCTAACGATGAGATCAATGTTCCGGCGCGTATTTCTAAACACTGTATAAACCAAGGGGATAATCTTATTGTCAGACGTTAAGGAAACATGAATTATCGACGCACATGTCGCTATGAGAGGATAAAAAACAGATGGAGTGGTGGGTAAAAAAAGTACAGGACAATGCTTCAGTCAGCCCCTGCCGCGTCGTGCTTCAGAGCGGCACGCTGGAGATGATCGCTGAAATTGAAGCCTGTCGACTCCACCTGCGGGTGGGGGATAAACTCACTCCACTGACCGATGCGCGCTATTGTCTGAATAATAATCCGGCGCACACGCTAAAGATCCTCAACGCTACCCATTATAGCAGTGAGCGCTGGGCCAACCTCGCAGGATAAACAGCGCGTCTGTCCTGTAGACAGTGATGGTCTCAGTATCTTCGCATCCACCAGATAAATTCCCTTTCGCCCTCTTCGCGCTGTGACATACTATCGGAAATGTCAGCAGACCTGAAACAAGGAGCGAATCATGAATAACAAGGCCGCCAGTCTGACCCCGGAACAAGCGCTTACCGAACTGGAAGCGCGTTATGAAGCCTCGGTCAGCGCGTTACGCAAAGCCATTGGCGACTATATCGACCATAATACGCTCCCTGATACCGAAGCCCGCGCGGAAGGCCTTTTTGTCTATCCGCAGCTGTCGGTCTCCTGGGACGGCGCCGATCATAAAGCCCTCAAAACGCGCGCCTGGGGGCGTTTCACCCATGCCGGTTGCTATACCACCACCATCACCAATCCGAAATTGTTCCGCAGCTATCTGCTGGAACAACTGACCCTGCTATATCAGGACTATGGCGCCCATATCAGCGTCGAGCTGTCGCAGCATGAGATCCCCTATCCTTACGTAATAGATGGTTCCACCCTGACACTCGACCGCTCGATGAGCGCTGGTCTGACGCGCTATTTTCCCACTACCGAGCTGTCGCAGATTGGCGATGAGACCGCGGATGGCCTGTTCCACCCTACCGAGTTCTATCCGCTGTCGCACTTTGACGCCCGTCGTGTCGATTTTTCGCTGGCGCGTCTGCGGCACTACACCGGCACCCCGGCGGAACATTTCCAGCCCTATGTGCTGTTCACCAACTATACCCGCTACGTGGATGAGTTCGTCAGCTGGGGCTGCAGCCAGATCCTCGATCCCGACAGCCCCTATATCGCCCTCTCCTGCGCCGGCGGGATCTGGATCACTGCCGAAACCGAAGCGCCTGAGCAGGCGATTTCCGATCTGGCGTGGAAAAAACACCAGATGCCGGCCTGGCATTTGATCACGCATGACGGCAAAGGGATCACGCTGATTAACATTGGCGTCGGCCCGGCCAACGCCAAAACCATCTGCGACCACCTCGCCGTGCTGCGCCCGGACGTCTGGCTGATGATCGGCCACTGCGGCGGCCTGCGGGAAAGCCAGGCCATCGGCGACTATGTGCTGGCCCATGCCTATCTGCGCGACGACCATGTACTGGATGCGGTGCTGCCACCGGATATTCCGATCCCCAGCATAGCCGAAGTGCAGCGCGCCCTGTACGACGCCACCAAGCAGGTAAGCGGGATGCCCGGTGAAGAGGTTAAGCAACGGCTGCGTACCGGAACGGTCGTCACCACCGACGACCGTAACTGGGAGCTGCGCTATTCCGCTTCGGCGCTGCGCTTTAATCTCAGCCGCGCGGTAGCTATCGATATGGAGAGCGCGACCATCGCCGCCCAGGGCTATCGCTTCCGCGTGCCTTACGGCACGCTGCTCTGTGTCTCGGACAAACCGCTGCATGGTGAAATCAAGCTTCCCGGCCAGGCTAACCGCTTCTACGAAGGCGCTATCTCCGAGCATCTGCAGATAGGTATCCGGGCGATTGACCTGCTGCGCGCCGAGGGAGATCACATGCACTCGCGTAAGCTACGCACCTTCAACGAGCCGCCGTTCCGTTAACCGGTGACGCAGGGATAGAAAGGAAACACGCTGGCGTTCCCCGCAGGGGATCGTCAGTGTGTAGCAATATACCCACCGGCGAGCAGAGTCATTTAGCGCTGAAGATGCCCATTTTTATTTTGTAAGCCATAAACCGGACAATATTATTCTGGGCCTTTTCAAGGCTATCTGCGGAAGTAGACTCGGTCGATTCATAGCCAATAATGTCCTGGTTTTTGTGTATGGTGCGACCATTCATACTCATCATTATTTTTCCCTTCAGGGTGGTCGTATATTCTGTTCCGCTGTAAACGGCATTTTCAGTATAAGTATAGGTGCTATTGACACAGCGGGTTTTCGTTTCACCAGTTTTCATTTTTTTCCCTTTGCCGTCGCGACGGAAAACAGGGTCATCGTAACACTGCTGTGTGACGCCCTTTCTTTCTTCCGGCTCGGTCCTTCTGTAACTTCCGAATTCACGTTTGGCTTTGGTTAAGCGCAATGTAATAACAAAATTTGTACCGGTTTTTTGTGGGGCACCAGGATAGTCGAAGATATAGTGACACATACAGCTGACTTCCAGAGGGTAAGGAAGCACTTTATTCCTGTCGCGGGCTTCTTTTTTGCCTTCATCGAGTGATTTTGCCCACGCAACAAATGGCCCTCGGGGTTGTTCTAACGCTTCATGACATCTAAAAAGCGGCCTGATTCCAGGCTGGTCGTCCCGTTACCGACAATACCTTTGAAAATGTCGGGCTGCGTTGCAGCTAAGGCCACTCTTCACACTGCATCAATCCCTGATCTGGTTTCTCGGCACAGCTCGTAAAACGGTGAACACCTTGCATGTTATGCACAGAAATACCCGAATGCGTCTTCAGCATTGCAGTAACGGCGCATGAATCCCTCATTCCATCGCTTCATTATTACCCTTATAGCTTTACATCTATATAGTATTTAACCTATATTAACCTGGAGGTCCCGTGTGGACGATTAAAACAACGGATATGTTTGATCGCTGGTTTACCTCGCTCAATGATATCGATCGGGCCAGCGTGCTGGCAGCGCTGTTGGTCTTGCGGGAAAAGGGGCCGGGTTTGTCCAGACCTTATGCCGATACGATCAGAGGTTCCCGCTACAGCAACATGAAAGAGTTGCGTGTTCAGAGCCGGGGCGACCCAATACGGGCGTTTTTTGCTTTTGACCCGGCCCGTACCGGCATTGTGCTTTATGCCGGAAATAAGGTCGGCAATGAAAAACGGTTTTACCATGAGATGCTCGCGGTCGCAGATCGGGAATTCACGAACTGGCTTAACAGATTGAAAGATAAGGAGTAACGCGATGGGCAGAACGCTGGAACAGCTTCTTATAGATGAAAAACCGGATGTCGTTGCCGAAGCTCAGGCTATTGCTAAGGATATCCTGCTTAATATTCATCTTGCCGAACTACGTGAGAAGGTGCAGAAGACCCAGGTAGAAATGGCTCAGGATTTAGGCATAAAACAGCCTACCGTTGCAGGAATGGAAAAACCGGGCCGCGACCTGAAGCTCTCTACCCTTAAGCGTTATGTTGAAGCGGCGGGTGGTAAGCTGCGGCTTGATGTTGAGCTCCCGGACGGGTCGCACTATGAGTTTGTTTTGTAGCGTAGGCTAGAACGGCTGTGTAACAATCCAAAAAGATAATATACAGCCACTGCTTAAAGTGCCCGCACCTTTTTCATCACTTTTTCTAGCAATGGAGCCGGATCGATATCCAACAGCTGTGCCACATAGGCCAACTCGATTATGTCCAGCCTACGCTCCCCACTTTCAATTTTTGCAATGAATGAACGAAGTGGGCATGACCATTACATAATGGCTGCCTGATTATTGAACCGCAGAAACGACCTCGTTATTCCCTTGAAGAACTTCTGGCGCAGTGCGATCCAAACGCTGAAATAAGCGAAGAATATCGAGAGTGGATCGATGCACCTGCGGTGGGTAAGGAGATCCTGTAGATAGACAGATATTGTGAATGAAGTGCTGACCCGACTGGGAGCCATTATGAGCTGATACTTTTTATATGGCCAAAAGATGCTTAAAAGCAAAAAGCCTGCTCGAAAGCAGGCTTCTTAAATTTGGCTCCTCTGACTGGACTCGAACCAGTGACATACGGATTAACAGTCCGCCGTTCTACCGACTGAACTACAGAGGAATCGTGTGAACGGGGCGCATAGTAACGATGACGCCCGGCGCTGTCAAAGCCTGTTTTTAATAAAATGAATCGTTTGCCGAATTATTCTTCACTTTGCGCAAAAAATGGCGTTCCTGCCCGCAAATGGTTCAGGTTTCCTCTGATGAGGCCTTCACGCGCGGATATTTCCACAGCCAGCGGCCGCTCACCATGCGGAAATAAAACAGCACACCGCGCACCGCCCAGTCGAGCACCATCCCTAACCAGACGCCAATCACCCCCATCCCCAGCACAATGCCAAGCGTATAGCCCGCCACCACCCGGCAGCCCCACATACCGAGCATCGACACCCACATGGTGTAGCGTACGTCACGGGCGCCTTTAAAGGCGCAGGGTAAAGTCCACGACAGCGACCAGATTGGCATAAACAGCGCATTGAGCCACAGCAGCTGTTTAACCACCTCTTTTACGTCTTCTTCATGGGTATAGAATGAGGCGATAAAGCCGGCGAAGGGGGCGCTGCCCCAGGCGATCAGCGTCAGAATGATCGTCGACAGCCAGAATACGTGCCAGGCCTGAAATTCAGCCTGACCAATCTGCCCTTTTCCCAGCCGCTTGCCGGTAATGATCGTCGAGGCGGAGCCGAGGGCGTTGCCCGGCAGGTTAATTAGCGAGGCCACCGAAAAGGCGATAAAGTTGCCGGCGATAACGTTGGTGCCCATCCCGGCGACAAACATCTGGGTCAGCAGCTTGCCGCCATTGAACAGGACCGATTCGATACTGGCCGGAATGCCGATCCCCATCACCTCCCAGATAATGGCGAAGTTAAAAGGCTTGAAGTAGCCCTTCAGCGACAACCGCAACGCCGGATTGAGGCCCACCATCAGCACCCAGATAGTGGCTACCGCGCCAATATAGCGGGCAATGGTCAGTCCAAGCCCGGCGCCGACAAAGCCCAGCCCCGGCCAGGAGAAGATGCCGTAGATGAGCACGCTGCTGATTAAAATGTTGAGGATATTCATCCCGCCGTTGATCAGCAGCGGGATTTTGGTGGTTCCGGCACCGCGCAGCGCCCCGCTGCCGATCAGGGCAATCGCCGCCGCCGGGTAGCTCAGCGCCGTCAGTTCCAGATAGGTCAGCGCCAGGTCCTTGACCTGGGCGGTGGCATCACCGGCAACAAAATCAATAATCTCCTGGCCAAAGGCATGGATCACCCCCGCCAGCAAAATGGAAAACAGGGTCATGATGGCTAGCGACTGGCGCGCGGCCGCCCTCGCCCGCCGCCGATCGCGCTTGCCAAGGCTAAAAGCGACCACCACCGTGGTGCCCAGATCGATGGCGGCAAAGAAGGACATGATGACCATGTTAAAGCTATCGGCCAGCCCCACCCCGGCCATGGCCTCTTTTCCCAGCCAGCTGACAAGGAAGGTGCTCAACACCCCCATCAACAGCACACAGGCATTTTCCAGCAGAATGGGGACAGCGAGAGGGCTGATTTCGCGCCAGTACAGCACACGATAACGCTGACGTTTTTTAAACCAGGATGTCCGTTCGACGGCCTGGCGTACGGCGGAGGTGACGTTCAAGAGAGACCTTAGTGAGAGATGTTGAAACAACATTTCAAATGATGATTGAGAAATGGATATCCTGCAAAGTATTTTCCGTAATAATTGTCGGAAATGGCAACAAATTGTTGATGGAAGCGGCAGTTGCACCTGAACAGACGAATTGATGTTTGACAAAAGATTTTTCGCCGCTAAGATACGACTCCACACGATTCCTCTGTAGTTCAGTCGGTAGAACGGCGGACTGTTAATCCGTATGTCACTGGTTCGAGTCCAGTCAGAGGAGCCACATTTAAAAAGCCTGCTTTCGAGCAGGCTTTTTGCTTCTTTGCGTCGCTGACGTTAGCTCAGCATCGCATCCAGCCTGGCAAGCACCTCATTGACAACGGCGTCAGGTATGCGTTCCAGACGCTTGCCCTTCCCTGCCGCCGCCTTACGCCCCGAGTCTCCTCCGTTAACACAGCCCAGCTCAGCCTGAAAAAGCCCCCGCCAGTAGGATGAATTCACTACCGTTTGCGGGTGAGATAGCGTGGATTATCCACGCTATCTAACGTTATACCCGGAGGCATCATGAACCTCAGACAACAGCAACAGCAGGCGTTCGATCGCAGCGGAGAACCTCTTATCGTCGGCAACGTCAGTCACTGCCCGCTGCCGCCGGAGACCCTCGCCGCACTGGGCCCCGATTCCCCCTATGTGGTGCAGGTATACGGCTCAGGCCTGACCGGCGAGGTTTATCGTCTGCGCATCGCCGGCAAGGAGTACAATTTAAAGAAACGTCGCGCCGTCGCCGGCGTTGCCAACCTCAACGGCCAGCTGTCGTTTTTAAATGAAGTGCAGCGCAGGCAGGCGTTGCAGCGGCTGAAGGATAACCCGGTCACCGCCCCGCGCTTCACCCACATCGTCCCTACGCTGTATGCCGATTATCGCCTCGGCATCCTGATCTCCCCCTGGATCGATGGCGAGCCGATACACCAGTTGACCCCGCCACTGATCGCCCAGCTATTTACTACTCTGGAAGCCTGCGAAGAACAGGGGCTGATGGAGTGGGATCTCTGTAGCGGGAATCTACTGGTGGACCGGCAGGAGCAGCTGTGGCTGTTCGATTTTGGCTATATGTATCCCTTCGACCCGCTGAGAGAATTCAACAGCAATGGTCTGGCCGATCCGCTGTTCCACTTTGTCGAACGTTTTGAGACTCGCTTCTTTTTTAGCTGGCTGATGACCCAGGTCCCCGACGCGGAGCAGCAGCTGGCGCACTATCGCGATCTGAAGCGGCTGGCGGTTGAAAGCTACCGTCGGAAGGTCGTCTGGCTCCGCGCCCGGCGCGCTGACCCACAGGTGCTGGCTCACTTTCAGCAGTTGACGGCGCGCTGGGAGTCGGCGCTGACGGACCCTGCCGCGCTGAGCCGGCTGTTTGCCGTAGAGGCCTTTCGCTCACATGTGCTGGATATTGAAGACGACCTGCATGGTCAGTCCTGTACCC
>ERZ506228.76-NODE-76-length-22560-cov-5.43057_pt1 | contig 22560 bp, 18 predicted proteins | sample MGYA00512366_ERZ506228 | MGnify/ENA metagenome assembly ERZ506228
TCACGTAATCCAGTCGCCCGCCAGCTCTGCAAAAATAGCGACACCACCACGACCACCGCCAGCAGGGTCAGCGCCAGCGAGACGCCGATCTCTTTGATCGTCGCCGCCACAAAGCGGGTGGTATCAAACTTCACCTCCCAGGTGAGATCCGCCGGAAAGCGAGTGTGCAGGCGGTTAAGCTCCGCACGCACTGCGCTGGCGACCTGCAGGGCGTTGGCGGTGGGCGTCGGATAGATCCCCAGATAGGCCGACGCTTTACCGTTCAGCTGGGCGCCGGAGCTGTAGCTGCGGGCGCCCAGCTCAATGGTCGCCACGTCGGCGAGGCGCACCAGCTGCCCCTGCGCGCCGCGGCGGATAATAATCTCGCCAAAGCTGGCCGCCTCGTTCAGACGCCCCAGCCCGTTGATGGTCAGCGTCTGCTGCTGGCCGTTGAATACCGGCGGGGTGCCCCCCTGCCCCGCCGCGCCCTGCACATTCTGCTCACGCAGCGCCTGGGCGACATCATCCGTGGTGATGTTGAGCGCGTTCATGCGGTCCGGGCGCAGCCAGATACGCATGCTGTAATCCCGGGCGCCAAACATCTGGACCTCGCCGACGCCGGGCAGGCGGGCCAGCGCCTCGCGCACCTGGGTGCTGGCGTAGTTGCTGACAAACAGCGGCGACAGCGTGCCCAGCGGCGAGTAGAGGCTCACCCCCATCAGCAGGTTGCTGGCGCGCTTGCGGACCTGGACGCCATTCTGCTGCACCTCCGCCGGGAGCTGCGCCAGCGCCTGCGCCACCCGGTTTTGCACGTCGATCGCCGCCAGGTCGGCGTCGGTGCCCGCCGCGAAGGTTATGCTCAGGCGGTACGTCCCCTCATCCGAGCTGGTGGACTCCATATACAGCATATGATCGACGCCGTTGAGCTGGGTCTCCAGCGGGGCGGCGATGGCTTCCGCCACGTCTGACGCGCTGGCGCCCGGCCAGCTGGCGCTGACGTTCACCACCGGGGGGGTGATCGCCGGGTACTGCTCCACCGGGATCAGCTTCAGCGACACCGCGCCGACAAAGGTCAGCAGCAGCGCGATCACCATGGCAAATCGCGGACGACGGATAAAAAAGGTCAGCATCCCTTCTCCTTACTTAGTTCAGCACCTGTACCGCGGCGCCTTCGCGTAAACGCTGCGCGCCGTCGGTGATCACCTGCTCGCCCGCCTGCAGCCCTTTCTCAACCGCAAACTGCTGCCCCTGCTGCCCCGCGAGGGTCAGACGACGCTGTCCGGCAGTGTGGTCCGGCTTCAGCACCCAGCTGAAAAAGCCCTGCGGATCCTGCTGCACGGCGGCGGCCGGGACCATCACCCGCGACTGCAGTTCCTGCGGACGGAACAGGATCGTCACGCTGCCGCCCGGCAGCAGACGGTGCTGCGGATTGGCGAACTCCGCCCGCACTGCCACGCTGCCGGTGCGGGCGTCAATCCGGTTATCGATAGAGGTCAACACCCCGTCGCGCCGTTTGCCATCAACCTCAATCTGCGCCAGCCACGCCTGCTTCAGGGCGTGGATGTCGGCGTGCTGGCCGGTTTTGCTGAAAAACGCGGCTTCGTCGAGGGCGAACGACACCCGCACCGGATCCAGCTGCACAATGTCCACCAGCACGCCGCTGGATGGGTTAATCAGCGTCCCGACGTGAAAGGCGCTGTGCCCCACGCGACCGGTCACCGGCGCCGCAATCCGGGTGTAGCTGAGCACTATCTGCTGGGCCTCGACGCGGGCTTTGGCCTGCTGTACGGCGGCGGCGGCGACGTCGCGCTGCATCCGGGCTGTATCGACGTCGTTGCGGCTGATGGAGTGGTTGTTGATAAGCCGCTCGTAGCGAGTGAGCAGCTGCTGCGACTGGCGTAATGAGGCTTCGGCGCTTTTCAGCTCGGCTTGCGCCAGGGCCAGCGCCGCGCGGGGCTGCGCGTCGTCGAGGGTAAACAGCAGATCGCCTTCGGTAACATACTGCCCGTCCTGGAAGTGGCGCTGAACAATCACTCCTTCGGTGCGCGCGCGAATGTCGACGGCGCGGATCGCCTCGACCCGTCCGGGGATAGCGCGTTCTTCAGCGTGAGGCGCCAGTTCAACCGTGGCGACGCGGACCGGCACCGCCGGCGCGGCGGTCGCCGTCAGGGCGCCGCCGGCCAGACCGCAGGCCAGCAGAGCAAAGCGGAAGGTTTTAATCATAGGGGATCCTTGCGACAGTAACGCGCGCCTGCAGCGAGGCGCGCGAGATTGTTCAGGCCGTTTTGCGGAACCGGCGCGTCAGACGCTTCTCGACTTCCACCACCAGGAACATGGCGATACCGATAACCAGGGTAACAAACCAGTAGCGCAGCGGCAGCGCTTCCGTACCAAACATGCTCTGCATCAGCGGGACATAGATAATGACCAGCTGCATCAGCAGCAGGACGCCGGTCACCAGCCAGATGCCTTTGTTGCGCAGCAGACCCATGCTCAGAGAGAAGCTGTCGCTGCTGCGGCAGTTGATCATGTAGACCCACTGCGCCGTCACCAGCATCTGCAGCAGCACGGTGCGGATAAACTCCGGGCTGTGGCCGCGCGGCGCCAGCCAGGCCTCAAGGATAAAGGCGGCAATGGCAATCATAGACCCGACGAAAGCCACTCGCCACACGGCGAAACCATCCATCACGTGCTGGCCGGTTTTACGCGGCGGGCGGTTCATCACGTTGCGCTCTGCGGCTTCAAAGGCCAGGCCGAAGGAGAGCGTCGCCGACGTCGCCATGTTCATCCACAGGATCAGCACCGGGGTCAGCGGAATCATGTTCCCCGCCAGCAGGGCGATGATGATCAACAGCCCCTGCGCCAGGTTGGTCGGCATGATGAAGAGGATGGTCTTCTTCAGGTTGTCATAGACCCGACGGCCCTCTTTCACCGAGCTGGCGATGGTCGCGAAGTTATCATCGGTCAACACCATGTCGGCCGCCTCTTTGGTGACTTCGGTGCCTTTGATACCCATGGCGATACCCACGTCGGCCTGGCGCAGCGCCGGCGCGTCGTTGACGCCGTCGCCGGTCATGCCGACCACTTCGCCGTTATCCTGCAGGGCTTTCACCAGACGCAGCTTATGTTCCGGGCTGGTACGGGCGAAGATGTCGTACTCCACTGCCGCCTTCGCCAGCGCCGCATCGTCCATGTGCTCCAGCTGGTAGCCGGTCATGGCCTGGCTGCTGTTGGTGATCCCCAGCATCTGGCCGATGCTCATCGCCGTCTGCGGGTGGTCGCCGGTGATCATCTTCACGCGGATGCCAGCGGTCTGGCAGGCGTGGATGGCGTCAATGGCCTCTGGCCGCGGCGGATCCATCATCCCGGCGATGCCGAGGAAAATCAGCCCCTCCTGCAGGTCCTCATGGTTCAGCGTGGTGGCATCTAGGCTGGCAGGCTTACAGGCCGCCGCCACCATCCGCAGTCCCTGACGGGCGAAGCGCGCCATCTCCTCTTCCCAGTACTGCGCCTCGAACGGTACCGCGCCCTGGCGGCTCATCTGCTCGCGGCACATGGCGAAGATAACGTCCGGCGCACCGGTGATCAGCACCCGGGCATCGCCATCAATGTGCTGCAGGGTCGACATATATTTGTACTGTGAGTCAAAGGGGATCTTGGCCACCAGACGGGCCTCCACCGCCGGGAGCTGCGCTTTCGCCGCCAGCACCTTCAGCGCCCCTTCGGTCGGCCCGCCGGTGATCCCCCACAGACCGCGTTCATCCTGGATAAGCTGGCTGTCGTTACACAGGTCGATGGTGCGCAGCCAGGTCTCCAGCACGGTGCCGGGCTGAACCTGCACAGGCTCATCGCTCCCCTCGAGGAAGATCCGCCCCTGCGGCTCATAGCTGTCGCCTTCCACCCGGTAGCAGCAGTCTGCCGTGATGATCGCTTTGACGGTCATTTCGTTCATTGTCAGGGTGCCGGTTTTATCCGAGCAGACTACGGTCATGGCGCCGAGGGTTTCCACGGTCGGCAGCTTACGAATAATCGCCCGCTTGCGCGCCATCGTCTGCACGCCGAGCGACAGGATAATCGAGATGATCGCCGGCAGCCCTTCCGGTACCGCGGCTACCGCCAGGCTAATCAGCGACAGCAGCAGCTCGCCCATCGGGATATCCCGCAGCGCGAGGCTGAAGATAAACAGCGCCACCATCATGGCGAGAATAATGGCGAAAATCGCTTTGCCGAGCTTATCCATCTGCACCAGCAGCGGGGTACGGTGCTTCTCAATGCCCGCCATCATCTGGTTGATATGGCCGAGTTCGGTCTGCACGCCGGTGGCGGTCACCACGCCGACGCCGCCGCCGGCGCTGACGGTGGTCCCGGAGAAGACCATATTCACCCGGTCGCCCAGCGGCAGATCGCCCTCCAGCGCGTCGGTGATTTTATCGACGACCGTCGACTCGCCGGTAAGGATCGCCTCTTCCACCCGCAGGTTGTGGGTTTCAATCAGGCGCATATCCGCCGGTACGCGGTCGCCGGCGCGCAGGATAACGATATCCCCCGGAACCAGGTCGCGCGTCGGGATAGTCTCATGCTTGCCGTTACGCTGAACGCGGGCATCGCTGGAGAGCATGTTGCGGATCCCCTGCAGGGATTTTTCGGCGTTGCTCTCCTGGATATGACCGATCAGAGCGTTAATCACCGTCACGCCGAGGATCACCAGGGTATCGACCCAATGCCCCATGATGGCGGTCAGCGCCGCGGCGGCCAGCAGCACGTAAATCAGTACGTCGTTAAAGTGGGCGAGAAAGCGCAGCCAGGCCGGCTTGCCTTTCTTTTCCGGCAGCGCGTTCGGCCCACAGCTATTCAGGCGCTCGGCGGCGTCTGCGGAACTTAACCCAGCGGCCTGGCTTTTGGTCTGCGCCAGCACTGCGTCAACGGTCTGCTGCCAGACCTGCCGTGGCGCGGTGTCGCCCGAGGGCGTCGTAAACTTTGGGTTATTCATCTTGGTCAATTTACATTTTCCTTATAAATTCCGTGAGTCGGAAAGCCTGAAATCATTCCTGGCCAATGAAGTAAAAGAGGGCAAAAATGCCGATAAAAATGTGAACCAATACAAGTCTAAATTTTTCGCAAAATAAAAAAATTGTGATAAGTTAATTCCACAAACCAACTATTACAGAATATTAATAAACCAAAACTAAACGAGGTAAAATATGTTTGGAATCTACCGAGGACGCCGTCTGGTGCTGTACATCGCACTAGCCATCATCATTGCTACGCTGGTGGGATATAGCACTTACAGTTTTGTAAAAGCGCTGGCATAATAATGACGTTAATTTACAGAGAAGCGCATTTAATTTAATTACAAATTATTTCACATTAATTAACATGAGAATAAAAGGCAGGCAATTATATTTAAAAAAGACGTATTAAGATGAGTAAAAAAACAAAGCATATTGCGTTAAGCATTATTTTACCGGACAATATGTTTTTTAACTGACGATTAACATGACATGAAACATCCGCTGGAAACACTGCTCTCCGCCGCCGGGATCTTACTGCTGGCCCTGCTCTCCTGTCTGCTGTTGCCCGCGCCTTCGCTGGGCCTGACGCTGGCGCAAAAGCTGGTTGAGACATTCCATATGATGGATCTCAACCAGCTTTATACGGTGCTGTTTTGTCTGTGGTTCTTAGCGCTGGGCGCCATTGAGTATCTGGTGCTGCGCTGGGTGTGGCGTCGCTGGTTTTCCCTCGAGCGGTAAACCAGGAGGGGCGCGCCTCAGTGGGCGCGACTGTGGTTCTCTTTGCGGTAGGCGCCCGGCGGCTGATTGAAGGTCCGGGTGAAGACGCGGGTAAAGGTTTGTTGCGAATCGAAGCCATACTTCAGGCAGATATCGTAGACCCGCTGATCGGTGTCGCGCAGATCGCGGGCGGCCAGCAGCAGCTTCCTTTCGCGAATATAGCGCCCCAGGCTCTCCCCTTTGTACTGTAAAAACAGCCGTTGCAGATGCCATTTCGAATACCCGGCATGGCGAGCGATATCATCAATACGCAGCGGTTGATGCAGGTTATCATCAATCCACTCGACGATAGTATCAATCACCTGAGCGGAAATCGTCATATGCTCTCTCCTCTGATACTGCACTGGCGCTTAGCGCCACCAGGCGTTAAATGATTGCGTCTTATCGGCGACCCACACCGGCTCGCCCTGCACAGGCGTCAGCAGACGCCAGGCCCTTCCTTCGCTGGCAGCCGCCAGCCGTTGATACGGTTCATCCCAGCTGTGTTTCGCCAAAACGAATCGTCCTGCATGCCCAGGCAGCACCGCGCGAGCGCGTAGGTCGTCGGCAGCCTGAGCCGTTTCATCCGGCATCATGTGGATATATTTCCAGTCCTGGTCATACTGCCCGTTCTCCATGATCGCCAGATCGACCGGACCGAACTCATCGCCTATCGCTTTGAAGTGCGGCCCATAGCCGCTGTCGCCGCTGTAATAAATTTTTTGCTGCGGGGTGACGAACAGAAAACTGGCCCACAGCGTCTGGTTACGCTTCAGCCCACGGCCGGAAAAGTGCCGGGCCGGCAGAACGTGAACGGTTAACTCATCGCTGACCGATACCGCCTGCTGCCAGTCCGCTTCAGTAATCAGCGCCTCGTCCATTCCCCAGTAACGCAGGTGCGACCCTACCCCCAGCGGCGTAATGACCCGCTTAATTTTCGGCAGCAGAGCGCGGATGGTGGCGTAATCCAGATGATCGTAATGATCGTGGGAGATGATCAGCAGATCGATCTCCGGCATCCCTTCCGCCCGCCACGGATAGTCGCCGGGGAAAGCTTTATTAATAAAGGAGAACGGCGCCGCGTAATCGCTAAACACCGGGTCGATCAGGATGCGTTTTCCCGCCAGCTGCAGGTACCAGGAGGAGTGGCCGAGCCAGACCATCACGTCCTGCCCGAGGGGCAGCGTCGCCAGATCGGTCTTCACCAGCGGCAGCGGTTGCGCGGGACGGGCGTTCTCCCGTTTGGTCATCAAAAAATCCCACCATGCCGCCAGCATATTTTTCTGCCCGGTGAACCCCGGCGTGGGCAATTGGTTATGGAACTGGCCGTCCCGGTAGTGGGGAGACGCTTCCACCTGGCTAAGCTGTGCCCCCTGCGGTGCCTTACCAAAACCGGCATTAAGAACAAACGGCAATGTCGTTGCTGCTGCGAGTAACATGATGGCGACCACGCTAAAAGTGACACGGTTCATATCCTGACCAGACAAAAGCCCCCATCCCGGAGGCTTTGTGATATAACTTGATTATGAGTGAGTACGCACTCATTATTAGGAAAGCGATGAAAGTCGTCAAGGCGATTTTCAATTTTTGCGTTCCGCCGTTGCAGCAACCTGGTCAGACGTGCAAAGATCGGCGGTTTGTTTAAACCTGCGTGAGGAAAAAAGTAGTGGCTCGTCCAAAGAGTGAAGATAAAAAGCAAGCGTTACTGGAAGCTGCCACCGCGGCTTTCGCCCAGTCCGGCATCGCCGCCTCGACGTCGGCCATCGCCCGCAGCGCCGGTGTGGCCGAGGGGACGCTGTTTCGCTATTTCGCCACCAAGGATGAGTTGCTCAACGAGCTATACCTCGCGATTAAGCTGCGCCTGGTGCGCACAATGATCGCCGGGCTGGATCCGGACGAAAAGCGCCCGAAAGAGAACGCGCGCAATATCTGGAACAGCTATATCGACTGGGGCGTGCGCAACCCGATGGAGCACAAGGCGATCCGCCGGATGGCGCTCAGCGAGCGCATCACCGACGAAACCCGCCGCCAGGTAAAAGAGAGCTTTCCGGAGCTCAACGAAATGTGCCAGCTGTCGGTGAAAGAGATATTCCTCAGCGAGGCGTACCGCGCCTTTGGCGACGCCCTGTTTCTGTCGCTGGCGGAAACCACCATCGAATTCGCCAGCCACGATCCGCAGCGCGCCCGGGAGATTATCGCCCTCGGCTTTGAAGCCATGTGGCACGCCCTGCATGAGGCGGACGCCAAATGACCCCCGAGATGCTGCATCCCTGTGCTCACCGTATCGCCCTGACCTACCCGTTTACCGAGCACTGCTGGCCCTTTGGGCCAGAGTACGACGTGTTTAAGGTCGACGGCCGTATTTTTATGATCACCATGACTATTCGCGGTCGGGCGCTGGTCAATCTCAAGGCCGAGCCGCAGAAGTCGCTGCTCAATCAGCAAATTTATCGCAGTATCGAACCCGGCTACCATATGAACAAGAAACATTGGATCACGGTGGTGCCAGGAGAGGATATCAGCGAGGATCTGCTGGCCGAGCTGATTGATGATTCGTGGCATCAGGTGGTGAACAAGCTGAGTAAAAAGGCGCAGCAGCGGCTGCGTCCGCGCTGATTTTCAGCCAAATGCGATAAGTGTTATCGCATTTTCCACCCTTATCATTTTGCGATCTTCGCTGTACTCTTCCTCTCCTGAACGCACCGGTAAGGTGCTGTAAACTGTGAGGAAGAGTTATGGATATCGTATCGGTCGCTTTGAAGCGCTATTCCACCAAGGCCTTTGACGCCACGAAAAAGCTGACTGCCAGCGAAGCCGAACAGCTGAAAACGCTGCTGCAGTATAGCCCGTCTAGCACCAACTCCCAGCCGTGGCACTTTATCGTCGCCAGCACCGATGAAGGGAAAGCCCGCGTAGCCAAAGCCGCCAGCGGTACCTACGTGTTCAACGAACGTAAAATTCTCGATGCCTCGCACGTGGTGGTGTTCTGCGCGAAAACCGCGATGGACGACGCCTGGCTGCAGCGCGTGGTGGATCAGGAAGAGGCCGATGGCCGTTTCGCCACCCCGGACGCAAAGGCCGCTAACCACAAGGGTCGTACGTTCTTTGCCGATATGCATCGCAAAGAGCTGAAAGATGACGATCAGTGGATGGCGAAGCAGGTGTATCTCAACGTCGGTAATTTCCTGCTGGGCGTAGCGGCGATGGGTCTCGACGCCGTGCCGATCGAAGGGGTCGATTTTGCGATCCTCGATGAGGAATTTGACCTGAAAGCCCAGGGCTACACCAGCCTGGTGGTGGTCCCGGTTGGCCACCATAGCGTGGAAGATTTCAACGCTACCCTGCCGAAGTCGCGTCTGCCGCAGTCGACGACCATCACCGAGATTTAATCTCTCCACCAGGCGCCTTTCACCGGGCGCCTCTGGTGCCGCTTGTTATTGCCGGGTGGCGGCTACGCCTTACCCGGCCTACGTAACCATCTCTCTATCAGATTGTTACCCCTCAACGTAGGCCCGCGCAAGCGCAGCGCCGCCGGGCAGGGGCCGCGGGTGCGGGGCGGCTTTTATGCCGGGCGGCGGCTCACGCCTGACCCGGCCTACATAACCATCCATATATCAGATTGTTACCCCTCACCGTAGGCCCGCGCAAGCGCAGCGCCGCCGGGCGATGACAACGGGCACGGAGCCGATTTTATGCCTGGTGGCGGCTACGCCTGCCCCGGCATACGGGATCCTCTTACAGGCTTACACCTCGCAGCGCCGCCAGGCGCGTTAATTTAGTAAAGTAAAAGGCCGCGACTGAGCGCGGCCTGAGTGGTTAGCGTTCTCAACGCGAGCTTATTTTTTCTCCACCTGCCCTTCGCCGGCGTGCCAGATGCGCTCGGCATAGCGGCCAATCACCGCCAGCGAGACGGCAAGGATCAGGAAAAACAGCACCTTGTGCATCCCGTTCCAGAAAAACTCAAAGAAACGGGTATAGAGATTGATCGCCAGGAAGGTTAGTCCGAAGCCGCGCAGCATTCCGTCATCGGTTTTCAGGCTGATAAAAATGCAGACGCCGGCCGCTACGGCAAACAGCAGCCCCCACGGCAGGAGTCGCGCCTGGCTCACCTGGTACCAGCTGTCTGCGTCGTAATTGCCGAAAATCGACATGATCCACAGCGCAATAAACAGGTACGTGAGGCCCATCGCCTTACTGACGGTAAACAGCTGCCGCTGGCGAAGCAGGGATTGCGCGCCGTAGCAGAGCGCCAGCAGCGCGCCGCCGAAGAGGACGAAGCGAATCGGGTAGTTCATGCCCAGCCAGTAGGCGCCCCACCCCGAGACATAGCCGGTTTCCGCGCCGAACCAGTTACCCAGCGCCAGCAGAAAAAAGAGCCACACCAGCCCGGAGCGGGCAATATAGCCGATGGCGCCGTAAATCACGCATCCGGCCAGAAACAGCGGTGCGATATGGCCACTGCCGTTATCCAGCCGTTCGCCAAGCTGCCATATCGCCACGGCGGTAAAGACGACGCCCAGAAACAAAATCGCCTCGGTGCTGTAGTGCCACTGCGTCTCCCGCCGCTGGCGGCGAAAACCCCAGCCGTAGCAGGCGACTGCCAGCAGCGCAGGCAGCAGGATCCGCATCAGCGCCGAGTGGCTGAACAGGCTCAGCAGCCACGCCACCAGCTCGCTGTCGGCGAACAGACTGCCCAGGGAAATCAGCACGCAGGCCAGCGCGGTCCAGAAGGCATAGCGGCTCAGGCGCCGCCAGTCGAAGGGGGAGACGCGCATCGTTTGCGCCAGCCGCTGGCTGTCCGACGGGGTTAACTCCCCGCTGGCCTGCCAGGCGTTCAGCGCGCGCTGAATAATGCGCTGTTCTTTTCGGGTTACGTTCATAGGCATTCCTTGAGACTGATGACAAACCTGTTCGCTAATGTGCTCGCCTTTCTGCCGGGCAGCAGCTGTCGCCTTCCCCGGCCTACTTAATCATTTATATATCAGATTGTTACCCCTTACCGTAAGCCCGCGTAAGCGCAACGCCGCCGGGCATGATATCAGGCTCGATACCCGTCATATTGCCGGGTGGCGGCTACGCCTGACCCGGCCTACAGCCCCAAATCACCGCTGGCGCAGGGGCTGCTGAAACTGCCGGTGCTGGCGGCCTCAACATCGCTGAGACGTTCCCGGAAGGCCGGGGCAGCCCGCATGGATGCGGGCTGAGGGCCGTGTTTTGCACGGACGCTGCCTCGGCCCGACCCGAAGCCTGCCGGGATAAGTCGAAGGGACCGCGCAGCGGCGATTTTGCTGGCCGGAGCCCGGGGGTACAGGGGGCGGCGGCGACTGGCCGCCCCCTGTGCGCTCCCTGCGCCGTAAGAGACATAACGCAGAAGACTAACCGGGAGCGCAATGTGCGCTGAAGCCACAGATAACATAAAAGCCCTGCCGGGCAATACCCGAAAATGGCACATTGCCAGCCATCTGATTCCTTGTGATTAATGTTGGTCCAGCCACGCCAGCGCCTGCTCGCCCGCCTCGTCCATCGGCAGATAGACCAGCAGGCGCGAACCGTTGCGCGGCGCCGAATACCAGTACATCTGCTGCAGACTGAATCGCCCGAGCTGCGGGTGGTTAAAATGTTTAATCTGGTTTTCCACACCACGCACCTCGTAGCGCTGATGCCACAGCGCTTCAAACTCCGACGAGGCGGCGAAAAAGCGCGCCAGTTTGTTTTCCCACGCCGGATCGCCGCGGTGCTCGGCCATCGCGGCGCGAAAATAAGAGACGAAGGTCGGCAGCACATCGCGATTTTCGATCCGGCTGCGCCAGGTCTCATGGGTCAGATAGAGATAAATGCAGTTGCGATCTTCTTCCGGAAGGGTGGCAAAATCGATGCCCATCAGGCGGCAGAAGCTGTCGTTCCACGCCACAATATCAAAGTTCGGTTTCTGAATGCTGGCCGGCTGCGGCATCAGGCTATCCAGCATGCGGCGGGTACCGGGGCTGATGCCTTCGCACACTGTCACCTGGGTGGCTTCCGGCGGGGTCAGCCCGGCGAGCACGAACAGATGCCGGGTCTCCAGCGGACTGCACTGCAGGGCATTCGCCACCCCCACCAGCACCGCCTCCGACGGATTCACCTCCCGCCCCTGCTCCAGCCAGGTGTACCAGGTGACGCCGACGTCGGCGAGCATCGCCACCTCTTCCCGGCGCAGACCCGGCGTGCGCCGGCGGCCTACCCTGGGCAACCCAAGGCGCTGCGGATCGAGGCTTTCACGGCGGGCGCGCAGAAAGGCCCCCAGCTGTTTGCGTCGATCGTCCGGCACGGCGATCGTCGACTCCCGTTGCGGCATCGTGGTCATCACCCCTCCAGCATAGTAGTGCCAATACCAGTATAGACAGGAACTGGTACCCGTTTAATTTATCGGTAATGCTACGTCGGTCTGCTGAATGACGCAATGGAGAATCCCATGAATACGTCTGCTGTTTCACCCGGCCGCGCCGGTCTGTTGCTGCTGCTGAGCGGCCAGATGCTGCCGCTTATTGATACCTCGATCACCAATGTGGCGCTGGATGCCATCACCCACACCCTGGCGGCCAGCGCCACGCAGCTGGAGCTTATCGTCGCGCTGTACGGCGTCGCCTTTGCCGTCTGCCTGGCGATGGGCAGTAAGCTTGGCGATAACTACGGTCGCCGGCGCCTGTTTATGTGGGGCGTCGCCCTCTTTGGCATCGCTTCCCTGCTGTGCGGGATGGCGAACAACATCGGCGCCCTGCTGGCGGCCCGCACCCTGCAGGGCGCCGGGGCGGCGCTGATTGTGCCGCAGATCCTCGCGACCCTGCACGTCACCCTCAAAGGCCCCGCCCACGCCAGGGCCATCAGCTTATATGGCGGCATCGGCGGGATCGCCTTTATCGTCGGTCAGATGGGCGGCGGCTGGCTGGTGTCGGCGGACATCGCCGGGCTGGGCTGGCGCAACGCCTTTTTTATCAATGTGCCGATCTGCCTGCTGGTGCTGGCTCTGAGCCGCCGCTATGTGCCGGAAACCCGTCGCGAGACGCCGTCGCGGATTGACTGGCAGGGCACGCTGTACCTCGCACTGATCCTCTGCTGCCTGCTGTTCCCGATGGCCCTCGGTCCGGAACTGCACTGGCCGCTGTGGCTGCAGCTGATGCTGGTGGCGGTCCTGCCGCTGCTGTTCGCCATGCGTCAGAGCGCTCTGCATCAGCAGCAGCGCGGCGACCATCCCCTGCTGCCGCCGCGTCTGCTGCAGTTAACCAGCATCCGCTTCGGCATGGCCATCGCCCTGCTGTTTTTCAGCGCCTGGTCCGGCTTTATGTTCTGCATGGCGCTGACCATGCAGGAGGGGCTGGGGATGGCGCCGTGGCAGTCCGGCAATAGCTTTATCGCCCTCGGCGTGGCCTATTTTATTTCGGCGCTGTATGCCCCGCGGCTTATCGCCCGCTATAGCATGGGGCGGATCCTGTTGACCGGTCTGGCGGTGCAGATTGCCGGACTCCTGCTGCTGTGCGCCACCTTCTCCCGCTTCGGCGTCGCCACCAGCGCCCTGACGCTGGTTCCCGCCACGGCGCTGATCGGCTATGGCCAGGCGCTGATCGTCAACAGCTTTTACCGGATTGGTATGCGCGATATCAGCGCCAGCGACGCCGGGGCCGGGAGCGCAATCCTCAGCACCCTGCAGCAGGCGACTCTCGGTCTCGGACCGGCTATACTTGGTTCGCTGTTCTTGGCGCTGGCCCGTCGCGGCGGCGGAAACTATCCGCAAGCGCTGATTGATTTTCTGCTGGTCGAGGTGGCCATGATGCTGTTGCTGGGGGCGATAGCGCTGTGGCTACGCCATCATCTCAACCGACAGCCGGAGACGGTGGCCTCGTAATACCGGCGGCGGTAATTTGCATAATAGCTATCCAGCGGTCATCATACCCGCTGGATATTCAGGAGACGTTATGCAGGAATTAATATCGCAAATTGCCGCCTTAGGAATCGAAATAACCCCCACCCGCTCGCTGATGATTATCTTCGGCATTATCTTATTCACCGCCGTGGTCGTGCATCTGATATTGCACAAAGTGGTCCTGCGCGCATTTGAAAAACGGGCGCTGGCCAGCAGCCATCTGTGGCTGCAAATCATCACGCAGAATAAACTCTTTCACCGACTGGCCTTTACCCTGCAGGGGATCATCGTCAACGTCCAGGCGGTGCTGTGGCTGCAAAAAGGCAGCGAGGCCGCGGAAATATTAACCACCGTGGCCCAGCTATGGGTGATGATATATGCCATGCTGTCCTTCTTCTCGCTGCTGGATGTCATTTTAAAGCTGGCGCAGAAATTTCCCGCCGCCTCACAGCTGCCGCTGAAGGGCATATTCCAGGGAATTAAGCTGGTGACGGCGATTATTATCGGCATTCTGATTATTTCGCTACTGATAGGTCAGTCACCGGCGATCCTGATTAGCGGGCTCGGCGCGATGGCCGCGGTGCTGATGCTGGTGTTTAAAGATCCGATCCTCGGCCTGGTGGCCGGTATTCAGCTCTCGGCTAACGATATGCTCAAGCTTGGCGACTGGCTGGAGATGCCGAAGTACGGTGCCGACGGCGCGGTGATCGATATCGGCCTCACCACGGTCAAGGTGCGCAACTGGGACAACACCATCACTACCATTCCGACCTGGTCGCTGGTCTCCGACTCGTTTAAAAACTGGAGCGGCATGTCGGCCTCCGGCGGCCGCCGCATCAAACGCAGCCTTAACATCGACACCACCAGCATTCATTTTCTTGATGAACAGGAGCAGCAGCGCCTGATCCGGGCGAAATTACTTAAACCCTATATGGATTCACGCCACGAAGAGATAAACGCCTGGAACCAGCAGTACGCCGGGGAGCAATCGATCCTCAACGAGCGGCGGATGACCAACGTCGGCACCTTCCGCGCCTATCTGCAGGAGTATTTACGCCATCATCCGCGCATCCGCCAGGATATGACCCTGATGGTGCGCCAGCTGGCGCCGGATGCCAACGGCTTGCCGATCGAGATCTACTGCTTCACTAACACCGTGGTATGGGCGGAATATGAGGGCATCCAGGCGGATATTTTCGACCATGTCTTCGCCGTGGTGGATGAGTTTGGCTTACGCATTCATCAAACGCCCACCGGCAACGACATTCGCGCGCTGACCGGCGCCTTCTCCCGCTGACCTCAGGCGCTGGCGCGGGCTATCACGCGCCAGTCCATCATCACCCGCTCGACGGCGGCGTCGGGATCGTCGATGCGTTTCATTAACAGAGACACCGCCGTGCGGCCGATCGCCCGGGAGGGCTGTTCGACGGTGGTCAGCTGCGGGGAGACAACTTCCGCCAGCTCGGTGCCATCGAAGCCGATCACCGCGATATCCTCTGGCACCCGCAGTCCGGCCTGGTCAATCGCCCGCAGCGCCCCGGCGGCGAGGGAGTCCGAAACGGCAAACACTGCGTCGGGCTGCTCGTCTTGCGACAGCAGTTGCTCCATCGCCCGTTTACCGGCCGCCGCGCTAAGATCCTGCGCGTAGGTCACCTGCTGATACGCCAGACCGTGCACGTGCAGCACGCTTTTATAACCGCGCTCGCGCAGACGAGCGTAGCGATAGCTGAGGTCATGATTAATGAGCGCGATGCGGCGGCGGCCGCCGTCGGCCAGTCGGGACACCGCCCCCTGGGCCGCCTCGACGTCGTTAATCCCGACGCAGGAGATGCTGCCGGTGTCGGCATACTCCGCGCACTGCACCCAGGGCGCATCGCCAATCATGGTGGTCAATTCCGGCAGGCTGGAGAGCGCGTTCATGGTAATAATGCCGTCGACCATTTTGCCGGAGAGCAGCTGCAGGCCCGAGGTCGATCGGGCCAGATCCGACCCGGAATTACACAGCAGAATGCGGTAGCCATTCTTCTCCGCCTCTTCTTCTATCCCCTTCACCACCTCGGCGCAAAACGGGTTAGCGATATTGGAGACCATCACCAGGATCATATTGCTGCGAGCGGTTCGCAGCTGACGCGCCAGCAGGTTCGGCTGATAGTTGCTCTCTTTGATCGCCTGCAGCACGCGCTCACGGTTTTTGGCTTTTACCGTATCGCTGTTGTTCAGCACCCGCGACACCGTGGCCACCGAGACGCCGGCCAGACGAGCAATTTTCTGAATAGACATAAACCCTGCACTTCCTGCGATAGAGGTGGATCCTGCAGGCTATCATAAATGACCTCTGGTCAGCCTGCCAGCCTGACGCAAAAGCGCGGGAGCGGCCGAGAAAACTATTAAAAATCAGGGCTTCTCTCCCACGCCGTTAACGCGCATCCTTTTTCCGTTCCACCCGGTTCGCGCTCTGGCGACAGCCCCCCCTGGCGCCCTGTTTCTTCGTTTATGATTAAGGATGATATCTTCATGAGGCTCTCTATCGCGGTTCTCGCCCTCAGCTGTGCCCTGGCTACACTTACCGGCTGCACCTCGTCAAAATCGTCACCGGAACGCCATGCCTACGCGTTTGTCGCCCACCGCTCCGATTTTGTCGGCGGCAATTTCACCGTCAACCGCCAGGAAAATTACCGTTTAAACCTGCCGACCTTCACGGCAATGTACGCCCGCGGCCAGCAGGATAAAGCCACTGGCATGAGTGAAAGCGACGCCCGCCGCACCGCCGAGGCCATCAAACAGCAGGCGGCGCAGGGCACCCGCACCGAGCACGCCTTTACCGGCAACGCCAGCGACAAATGGGATAATGCGATGGAAAATAAAGATGCCGTCCTGTTCGGCAACGAGCTCTCCGGTGCCTATCTCGACGGCTATCTTGGGGTGAAATAATCCTGTGCTCAGCGTTCGACGCTGACCCAGCGCTGTTCCTGATGGCTTTTGACGATCGCCTCGATGATGTACATCACATCGGCGCCGTCGTCGAAAGCGGCGAAGCGCCGGGCCCCGGCCGCCGGCATCTTCCCGGCGCGCACTGCCTGATAAAAATGCCCCATCATATTTTTAAAGGCGTCCGGCCAGCCCTCAATATGGCCGCCGGGGTAATGGGCGCTGGCGGCGGCCTCCGGCCGCAGCAGGCTCGGGTCGTCGCTGAGCAGGCGATCCGGCTGCTCGCGGTGACCGATCCATAGCCGCTGGGGCACTTCCTGATCCCAGGCCAGGGAGCAAAGGCTACCGTTAATCTCCACCGCCAGACGGTTTTTCCGCCCGGCGCTCACCTGGGAGACCATAAAGCTACCCTTGCTGCCATCATCAAAACGCAACAGTACTGAGCCAATGTCCTCGGTATTGACAGGCCGCGTTTCATACTTCTGCGTCTCGTGAACGGCGCTGAAGGTCGCTTTGCCATTGACCAGCGCTTTACGCGTTGGCCAGACGATAGACAGATCCGCCATCACCTCGACAATCCGCCGACCGGTCATAAACTGCACGGTATCGCACCAGTGGGAGCCGATGTCGGCCACCGTCCGCGACGCACCGCCCTGCGCCGAATCGACCCGCCAGTTGTAGTCGGTCTCCAGCAGCATCCAGTCCTGCAGATAGCTGCCGTGGGCCGCGAAGATTCTGCCGACCTCGCCATGGCGGATCATCGCCGCCGCCTGCTGGACCATGGCGAACTGGCGATAGACGAAGCTGACGCCATGCACCACGCCAGCCCGGGCGGCAAGCGCCACCAGCTCCCGCGCCTCCCCCGCCGTCATACACAGCGGTTTTTCGGAGAAGACGTGCAGCCCGGCGGCGAAGATCTGCCGGTTAATCTGGGCGTGCAGATGGTTCGGCGTACAGTTATGCACCACCTGCAGCCCAGGATGCGCCAGCAGCGCTTCCACGCTGTCGTAGGCATGGGCAATGTTCAGCGCGTTTGCTTTGTGCTGCGCCGCTTCAAGGCTGCTGTCGCACAGCGCCACGACCTCAACATCACCCAGACGCCGCAGCGCCTCCAGATGCGCCGGGCCAATAAACCCTGCCCCGATAATCGCAACCTGAATCATGTTATTCCCTCCCGCCGGCGGCAAAGTCATCAAAGGCCCGCCCGGAAACGGGAATGATATGGCGGCGGATAAACTCGCTACCCTCGCGCGCGCCGGTCTCACTATCCTTCAGGCAGCACTCCCACTCCAGCACCGCCCAGCCGGCAAAATCATATTCGGTCAGCTTACTGAACACCCCCTTGAAGTCGATCTGCCCGTCGCCGGGAGAGCGGAAACGCCCAGCCCGCTGCTGCCAGGGCTGGTATCCGCCGTAGACGCCATTGCGCCCGTTGCGGCGAAATTCGGCGTCCTTGACGTGAAACGCTTTAATTCGCGAGTGATAGATATCGATATAGGTCAGGTAGTCCATCTGCTGCAGGTGCAGATGACTCGGGTCATAGAGCATATTGCAGCGCGGATGGTTATCCACCAGCGCGAGAAAACGCTCAAAGGTCACGCCATCATGCAGGTCTTCGCCGGGGTGGATCTCATAGCAGACATCGACGCCCTGTTCGTCGAAGAGATCCAGCAGCGGCCGCCAGCGCCGGGCCAGCTCGGCAAAGGCCTCATCCAGAAGCGGCTGATTGTGCGGCGGCCACGGATAAAAAAAGGGCCATGCCAGCGCCCCGGAAAAGGTCGCATGCGCTTTCAGCCCCAGGCGGCCGGAGGCCACCGCCGCCTGGCGCACTTTCTCCACCGCCCAGCGCTGGCGCGCCTGCGGATCGCCATGCAGCGCCGCCGGGGCGAAGGCGTCAAACGCCGCATCATACGCCGGATGCACCGCCACCAGCTGTCCTTCAAGGTGAGTGGACAGCTCGCTGATCACCAGCCCATGCTCCGCCAGGGTGCCGCTGACCTCGTCGCAGTAGGTCTGGCTCGCCGCCGCCCGCTCGACATCGAAAATCGCCGGATGGTTGCAGGGGATCTGTAATGCCTTGTACCCCAGGCCGGCGGCCCACTGCGCCACCCCCGCCAGGGTGTTAAACGGCGCCTGCGAGCCGATAAACTGCGCCAGAAAAATGCCCGGACCCTTAATCGTTTTCATACCACCTCCTGAAAAATTAGTGCGGCTCTTTCTCGTTGTACTGGAAAGAGAAAAGGAAAATCAGCGCGATAACCGCGGCGGCCACCGCCGGGATCCACCAGAAGGTCACCCAGGCCTGCGGCACGCTCTGGCCGGCCACCAGGCGGTTATACAGCGCGCCGGAGATCTGCGAGCCCAGCAGCATGCCGATCCCGTAGGTGAACATTACAATCATGCTCTGCGCCTGGCCTTTGACCTTCTCGCCCGCCACGCGGTCGGTGTAGATAAAGCCGACGACAAAGAAAAAGTCATAGCACACGCCGTGCAGCAAAATGCCCAGATAGAGCAGGAAGCGCCCCTCCTCGCTGACCCCGAGGGCGAAAAAGGCGTAGCGGACAAACCACGCCGCCATGCCGATGAGCAGCATGTATTTCACCCCGAGACGACGGAACAGCAGCGGGATCACCAGCATAAAGACGATCTCTGACATCTGGCCGAAGGACATCGCGGTGCTGACATCTTTGACGCCGGCATCCGCCAGATACGACGCGGTATAGGCGTAATAGGTGCCTAACGGCACGGAAATTAAGGTGGCGCAGAGGGAGAAAATCAGGAAATGGCGGGTTTTCAGCAGCGCGAAGGCGTCCGCGCATAGCAGGTCGCGAAACTGAACCGGCATACCTTTGGCCGGCGCCGGGGTGTGGGGCAGCGTCAGGCTGTAAATCGCCAGCGCGACCGAACAGAGCGCCGCCAGGGTGAAGATGCCGGTGGTATCAGAGATACCGGTCACCCCGATGCAGATCCCGGCGATAATCCAGCCGATGGTGCCGAACACGCGAACCACCGGGAAGGTTTTATCGATGTTCGCCAGGCTGTGAAAGGCGATATTGTTGGTCAGCGCCAGGGTCGGCATATAGCACAGCGTATAGCCGAACAGCAGGCCAATCAGCAGGGCGCCGTTCTGCGCCACCAGCGCCTGGGGGACAAACCACAGGATCGCCGCCCCGGCCAGGTGCATCACCGCCATCACCTTCTGCGAGGCGAAAAAGCGATCCACCAGCATCCCCAGCACAAAGGGAGACAAGATGGAGGCGATTGGCCCGGCGGAGAACGCATCGCCGATCAGCAATGACATCTCATAGCGGGTCATCACCAGCCCCAGGGTCACCGACCAGCTGCCCCAGATAAAGAACTGCATAAACATCATTAACGACAGCCGCGGCACCAGAAAACGGTGGCTCACGCGGGCACTTACCTGACCTTCTGTTGTGGTGATCATGTTGTTCGCCCTCATAAAAGTAATCGATTACAAAATCGCTCAAGACAAAAGTAATCGATTACAAAAAGAAGATCGCCAGGCAAATGCCCCACCTGCGAAGAGGATCACAATAAAAAGACAGGCAGCCCCGCCGGACGGCGGGGCGTCTCGCTTACGCCGGACGGCGCAGCAGTTTGAAGGCGATAAACAGGAAGATAATCCACACCGGCAGCAGGATCGCCGACAGACGCATGCCGTCGATAGTGCACATCAGCACCAGAATCAGCCCAAGGAAAGCAATGCAGAAGTAGTTGCTGGCGGGCGCCAGCAGCGCTTTGAACTTCGATTCACGCCCTTTGCGGCGCTGGGCGGCGCGGAACTTCAGGTGCGCCATACAGATCATGATCCAGTTCAGCAGCAGCGTCGCCACCACCAGGGCCATCAGCAGTCCCAGCGCTTCATGCGGCAGCAGGTAGTTCAGCACCACCACCAGCGAAGTGATAATCCCCGACAGCAGCAGGGAGTTCACCGGCACGCCGCGTTTGCTGACGCGGGCGAGGAACGTCGGCGCATTGCCCTGTACCGACAGGCCGAACAGCATCCGGCTGTTGGAATAGACGCCGCTGTTATAGACCGACAGCGAAGCCACCAGAATGACGAAGTTTAGCGCGGAGGCCACCACGTTGCTGTCAAGATTATGGAAAATCATCACAAACGGGCTGCTGTCAGATTTGATCTCCACCCACGGGTAGAGCGCCAGCAGCACTACCAGCGAACCGATATAGAACAGCAGGATACGATAAACCACCTGGTTGACCGCTTTTGGAATGCTCTTTTCCGGATTTTGCGCTTCGGCGGCGGTAATGCCGATAAGCTCCAGCCCACCGAAGGAGAACATAATTACTGCCAGCGACAGAATAAGGCCGTGCCAGCCGGTGGCGAGGAAGCCGCCGTGTTTCCACAAGTTGTCGAACCCGGCGTTGCTGCCGCCGTGGCCGCCAAACAGCATCCACAGGCCAAAGGCAATCATACCGATAATCGCCAGCACCTTGATCAGCGCGAACCAGAACTCCGCTTCGCCATACAGTCGCACGTTGACCAGGTTGACGGCGTTAATAATGAGGAAGAAAGCCGCCGCCCAGACCCAGGTCGGGACATCGGGCAGCCAGTACTGCATATAGATCCCGGCGGCGGTCAGCTCCGCCATTCCCACCAGCACGAACATCACCCAGTAGTTCCAGCCGGACAGGAAGCCGGCGAACGGGCCCCAGTATTTGTAGGCAAAGTGGGCAAAGGAGCCGGATACCGGCTCTTCCACCACCATCTCGCCCAGCTGGCGCATAATTAGAAAAGCGACAATCCCGGCCACGGCATAGCCCAATAAGACCGCCGGACCGGCCATCTGGATAGCGGGACCAATGCCGAGAAACAGGCCGGTGCCAATCGCGCCGCCAAGGGCGATAAGTTGAATGTGTCGGTTCTGTAAACCGCGATGAAGCGTCGGGCCGCTCTCTTCTACGGCATCCGACGACGTTGACGCGTCTTTCACGTCGTTCCCCTGTGTGTTTTTGTGAAGGGGCACCTTTTATCACTTAGGGGGGATTGTCGCAAGTTGCGTGGGGCGAGCGTCAGCCGCCCGCCCCGCTTTTTTTAGCGTCAGAAGTCGTAGCTCATTGAGACGCGGACGGTACGCGGATCGCCTTCGAACAGGTAAGTACCGGTATCGTCAATGCCAGACCAGTACTTCTCGTTGGTCACGTTGGTCACCCCGACGCGCCAGATCATTTCGTTCTGGTCGGCGTTCAGACGCATACGATAGCGCAGGCCTAAATCCAGGGTGGTGTAGCTATCCAGCTTCTTGGTATTGGCCGCATCGGCATACTGCGAGCCGCTATGATTGACGCGCGCGGTGGCGGTCAGGCCTTCCACCGGCTTGATGTCATATTCGGCGCCGAGTACCGCGTAGAAGTTAGCCACCCCGATGGCATCTTTACCGTCGGTTGCGCCTTCAGCGGTTTTAGTCTGTTTGGCATCCAGCCAGACGGTACTGGCGTTAAGACGCAGTCCCAGCATCGGCTCGCCAAAGACGTTCATCTCTACGCCGCGGTTACGCTGCTCGCCGTCGAGGCCGTAATTGCCAGCGGTATCGGAAATGGCGTTCGGTTTTTTGATTTCAAACAGCGCCAGCGATCCTCCGATCGTACCGTAGTCGATCTTGACGCCCACTTCGTCCTGCTTCGAGTGCGCGATCCCGGTACTCTGCCCGGCATTGGCCGCCGTCGTCGGCGCCACAGAGCCCGGCTGCAGCGCTTCGGTATGGTTAGCATACAGCGACAGCTGCTCCCACGGCTTGTACACCAGGCCAAACGTCGGCATCCAGCGGCTTTGGGTATAACGCGAAGAGGTATCTTCCAGCCCGGTGGCGTTGCTGTAGTTGCGCACAACCACTTTCTGATGACGAGCAGCGGCGGTAAACAGCACTTTATCGTTAAAGAAGCCGAGGGTATCACTCAGCAGCCAGCCCTGCGTACGGCTGCGCGAGGTGACCAGCAGATCGGAAGAGC